>JGI24158J21664_10006068_pt1 | contig 15880 bp, 12 predicted proteins | sample Ectturendosymbi3_FD_21664 | JGI IMG/M metagenome (IMG submission 21664)
GTTGTTATTTTGCCTCAGTTTGGAAAATAGACACTACCTCACTTACATGTGAATGTAGCTGTATACTTTGCCCAAATTTTGAAAATTTTTGCCTGAATAATGGCCAATTTTTCAGCGTTGGGGATGCGACCGCAACCCCTGCATCCCCATGCCACAGGCTTATGCGTTCAACGGTCCAAGCAATGAATGGTAACGCTTTACGCTAAAGCCTCAAATACGTTTATTACCTCATCAACGTGCCAAAAATAATCAGGCGATGTTATTATAGGCAACAGAGGCAGGTACTGCTCTGTCTATAAATTGCAAGACAAAACAGAACACGGATTGATAAAAACTACAGTGATTTCTAGTGTTTCACATTTCAGTTTGGTGGTTGAAACTTTGTTTGGGGTCCTAAGCCCACAAAAATCCCCCCGTGGTGAGGGGAATGAATTTTGGGTCCCCTGTGTCGCTAGGTGGTAAAGTTTCGAATATTTGTCTGATACAGATAATCGCTTGTTCAATTTAACGCATAGAATTTTTTTGGCGAATTGGTTATGCCATTAACTGGATTCGTCTGTAGTAACACCCGAAATCACCGGAAAACACTCCGAGAAAATTTTGAAAAACGCTAAAAGAATCCTATTAAGAATCAAAAGAATACTAAATACCGAAATACAGGCTAACATGGGGGCACATTTTTTTACATTGAGCTTGCCAGGGGGGTGGCGCGCACGCCTGGCCCCGCCAGTTACGCCACTGGGTAGTAGTATTATCAGTGGCGGCTCGTGGTGAAAATGGCCACGAGGGCTGCGACTTTTCATCTCTGATTGAACATCTAGGATTATCGCCCTGGTTGTTTTTAATTATTAGTGGCGTTTCTAGTCACTCCAGCAGTCCTAATCTTATCAAATTCGTTATATTCAGTTGTTCTTATTGACGCACAGAAAACATTCACTTCAGTTTAATTAACCCTAAACCTAATCCAAACACTAAAGCATAAATAGAAACACAAAATAATTGGCCACTCAAACAAAAGTAAATAAAAACTGGTCCCATCAAAAGTATAACCGCTACCACCAAAGCGAAAGCCGTAAAGGCGATAGCCGATCCCAATACCAGTCGCACAGGGAACTTGGACACTTCCGCTCGACCCCAATGTCGTTACCGTAAGACAAACTTAGCGTTTTATTCAAACTGTGTCAAGGCAGTTGAGCTGGTGCTTCCAGCATGTCCTCTCAAAGGAAGTTCAAATTTTCCAAAAAAAATTAAACAGTTGATGTTTTCGACAAAATTTGTTTTTTCAACTTGATTCTTATGCTTTTCCAGTAAAAGTTTGTATCCTGAATCAATTTCAGCTGCAATGTTCACCTTACGAAGAAATGAAAGATCTACTTGAATGCTTTTGCTTATATGCTTGCCAGATTTCTCATGCATCAATAATTTTCTCATTTAAATGTTTCAAAACAGTCACACCTTAAGTTGTCCAGGAATGATCTTCACCTACTACTGCCCTCCATCTTAAAACGTGAATGCTAGACAGCTTATCAGCTGACTGTTGCAAGCTGCAGATGATAAACGAGGGGCTGTATTTTCGCAGCCCGAGATTAGCGATCAGATTTAAGTCCAATGCCGCCAATATCGCCAAAGCACTAGTAACAGCATTGTTAAAAAATCTAAGTATAAAATTTAATATTCAAGAAATTCAGGTAGTAAGAACCAGTCAAGATCACATTTCCTCCGTTTTTTCTTTAAAAATTCATCGTCAAAATAACAAAAACGCTTTGCGATAGACGCATATACCACCATGTTTCTTGTAGCCGATTGCTTAGTTTCTTTCTTTTAGGGCTGTGCCGAAGACAGCCCCGAAACCGCCAAATTCATCGGCACGTGGGCTGAAAAGGTAATCGCATACGCGGCGTCGTTGGAAGAGCGTAACATTAGTTTTGTTGGATTCTTAGGAAACGTTAAGCCAAAACTGTATCGGAAGTACTGACAACGATTGTGTTGTAAAATTTCGTAACTAAATCCAAACTTAAGGCGAATTTGGCGGAATCTTTCGCCTTGCATTTTTCAGGGCGGCTGCAGCCCGTCTATAGACAGCCGCCCCTGGATATTATCAATGTAGCCTGTGTATAACAATCATGTGCCAAGAATATCGACTGGATCACAGGCCCGTAACCAGGGGGAACGAAGTCCTCCACAAAATTTTTCGCACCCCTGGAAAAATGTGTTCGACATAGCTTCAAAATTTGGGCTCCTCTCTGAAAACCCTTCGGTCCCCCACGTGTCCCAAGCTGGTTACGGGCCTGTCAACGGAAATCACACCAATTCCGTAACTTTTGATTACCTGATAACGTACGAGAGCAGACTTATATCACTCGTCATAGTCATGGCTCAGGATTTAAACCAGCAGAGGTAGCCATGGATCCGGAGTTCGTCGACTCCGGAAGAATTCTGCGTTTTTCTGTCGGACCCGGAGTCACAATTTTGTGAAAAACCGGACCCGGAATCACATTTCAATTTCGTCAGTAGCTGGAGTCTGCGTGGTCATTTCTTAAGTAAAAACATGGGTAAATTTTCGTTGGCTCGATGGTAGCTGGAGTCGGAATCGCAAAGTTGAAAATTTTTCCGGACCCGGATTCAAAGACTGTGAAACAGGAGTGGAGTCGAAAAAAGTGACTCCGGTCACCCTGTAAACCAGCACGATGTTAATCCCTGCGGACGTGAGAAACTCCATTGAGCAGAACTTCACAGATCATATGTGGACTACTTTGACTGGAACATGTGCGTGTAAGCGCGTACTTCCCTCCTCAGTTATTGGCACAAAACCACGCTCTACCCCAGAGATAAATCTCGCGTAACACACTTAGACAGGTGTTTGGCACTTCACCTAAGCGCTCATGCGTCACAAATATCAAACTCCAACCGCAGTGCTCTGCGATGGAGTCCTACCGCAGTACTCTGCGAACACGGATGTGAGTAATGTCAAATAAATTTTCTAGAACACACCTGAGTCTGGAGGTAGAGATCGGCGCGGCCAGCATTCAACCATGAAACATGGAATGTGACCTAATAAAGTACCACGGTGCCACAGGCACAGATCAGAGCCTTGATTCCGAGCTTTGTCTGCTATACAAGAGTTTCTGCAAACTGAGCTAAACAAGCAACTGAATCTCCGACGTATATATTTTTTCGGCAATGCAAGTACACGAGTAATCCTTAGCAACTGACCCGGTGATAAAAAAAATTGTTGCATTTGATGCTCTTGACAAGTAACACAATGAAGCAAAATGAATGCAACCAACGAGAGAACACTATTGCGTCAACAATAACGATGGCATCTGCGTAAAAACGGACCTTCGCTAAAAACAATTCATAAAGCATTGCTGAAAGCGCAAACGACAAAAGGCATGCCACATAAAACCGCAGTACAAAAATGAACACAGCAGAGCGATGAAACGTTTGGTTCAAAAAAACACAGCGACGCACAAGACACGCATGTAATGAAGTGGAAGTCGTACCATTTCTGTGCAATTGCTGATGACGTAAATAAACAGCAGTACACAACACTGACCGAAGTCGGTGGAGGTACAAAGGTCGCTGGGCGTGTCGGAATAATTCGTGATGAAAAAGAACGATTCGCGAAGTAGGGACTGGTAGGAACGGAAACGGCAGGTCTCGGCGACCGACTCGACTGATTAATTTGTGGTCATCCCCTCAAAAGACTCCGAACGCTCCAGATCGTTTTGCAGCTACGTCACAGCCACGGGCGTCGGAAGGGGGACCGATGCCTCCTGGATTTTGAAAATTATAGCAAAAAAGTTGATTTCTTAGTTTCCGAGTGGAAAAAAACAAATTTCACCATTGCAAAATCCACTAGCGGCCCCTCCTGGAAAAAATCCTTCCGACACCTATGGTCACAGCACGCTTTCATTCGTATCTTCGCACGCAGAGAGCGGTTGATATCCTTCCGATACAATTTTGCGGTAGGCGTCTCTGTACTGCTTCGACCTGATAAATATAGGCAAAATAAAACCAGCTTTCAGTTGGCTCGAGAAGCTCCTTCGAACAAGTTTTGCGGCCAGTATTGTCTCACACAGCCATCAAGACATTCTCAAAGCTTTCTGCCACTCAACACATCAAAATATGGCGTTATTGCGTCACAGTGATATCAAACAACAAAAGTAGGCGCGCTGCGAAAACAATGCTTGTATGACGTAACACTGAAAGCGGTTTCTGCCATGGATGGCTGTTGTGCGGAAATCGCTGCATATTTTTAGCATACAAAATTGTTCAACGCTTGTTTTAGCAGTGACAAATAAATCCAATGCTGCCATGACTGAGACGTTGACAATTCCATCAAGAAGAAAAACTTCTTTTGGCGCAGCACGGTCGACACTTACGTGGTCAATCCTGCACAACATACGGTCCACGGGCCGCATGTGGCCTGCGAAAGCCCTTCTTGCGGCCCGCGAGAACTTTCTCAATTGTAGAAAGTGTTGCAAAAGCTCAACCTCGAGTAAGTAATTGTCGTTCCAGAATTTGTTCCAGGCTACAACGAAATCTCCACATCGAAATGAAATGGACTTTTGCGGCCGCGGCAAATTTATGTTGATAATTTGGCCTTTCGAGCTTTCTAAGTTGTGCAGGACTTCTCAACGGCAGGACATGCCAAGTATCCTGACTACGATCAGGAACGTCATCTTCAACACAGCGTTCACGCACTTCTATTTTAAGGTTACCGCTCGATGAAACGCTTGAGGATGGAAGGAATTTGAAAGACGGCGATCGCGCACACTCACCTGCAAGCTTCCAGAACAAGCACCAGCCAGGTCAGATGAAGCAGGGCGACAACCACAAGCAGCGCTGTGCTGAGGTACTGCCGGTTGGTGTAACCTGTGGGCATTAGTCATCGCGTCAAATAACGCCCATCGTTTCATTTGTGAGCACAAGCTCGAATCAGGCCAAACTCTGGGTCATTTATTAAAAGAAAGCTTTCGTGCGATTTGGGGTCCACGCAGCCTCTCGTATTGGGTGTTTCGATACACAGCCGTTGCGTTGCAAATTTCACCGTAAGAAAGCGGCAGAAAATGTACAACGTTTACCAAACACAAGTTTTGTCAAAATAGTAGTTGTTGCGCTCGAGAAAGGAAGTTCGAAAAGTTCAGTGCTCTTTGCGAGATTTACTTTTGTCACTCGATTTGACAAATTCACTCGATTTGCGTCAAAAACAGTTACTTTGACTTGAGACGAACCCGGTAATACTCGAGGCTTCATTTGAACCAACTCGAAGTGTTGGTAAGAGTCATACATTTTATACCAGCTATGTCCAACCGAAATTTCTTACTGAACCTAAAATTCTACCACGATCTTAACCAGGGCCGCATACTGAATGACTTACTTTGATATTAGCAATTAAATTTAACTTAGGCCTTCAGCTAATGTACTGAAAGCGTTTGAATCCTAACTGCAGTGGCAAAGACTGTTTGGCACCTTTTAACCACTCCTTAAGTGTGATTTCATAGGCAAGTTTAGTGCCAATGGAACAAAGGTAGAAATCATAAAACCAGTAAAAGGTGTTGTACCAAGGTTTCAGTGGACACATGGAATGGAAATTTCCCAGCACGCAATACAGACGTGAAGTATGTGGTATTGAGGACCACCTGGATCAAGAATGTCAAATTTAAGATTGTCAATATAAGGACAGGTTGTCAGTTTGTAGACTACTTCTACTACAGCGAAAATCTAAACCGGGCCGCACAAAACCTTTGGCAGGGCCGCATGCGGCCCGCGGATTGCACATCGCTGTTTTATAAGAACCTCACAAGTTGGGTATAATATTGCACTAAAAATGGCAAAACACACGGGCGAATTATATTTTTTCCGTGAAAGACAGATTGAGATCAAAGTTTTTATTTTAAGGGACCTAAAATGCGGACACAATAATCAGCTCAAGCAACCTTTCCCCAAACGAAAGTAACTCGTCAACTGCCATTGCTTCTAAACATCAAATTTTCAAAAACAACAACGTTCCAAATCTCGAAAAAAGTCCGCATACCAACTATACTTTTATCGGCGAGCAGAGACTCGAACGTGGGCGGCCGGGGTCGACTCGAAGTGACGGAGTTGGTGAGTTCGATCAACCGCGAAAGCGGACAAGCGTGGTCACAGCCCAGCAACTTGATCGGAATGGGAGGACCGGTTGTATTCCTGCAAATGTTGATCGGAAGCTGAGCAGCGCAGGAAAACCCGAAGCTGTGTGCGTTCGTCGCAGTCGGGGAATTGAAGAACTGAAATCTCGGTTTAAAAGAATTTGCCAAGAAGCAAGTCCGGCACTTGGTGTGTCAGCATGAAACTCCACTGCACGCACTAGCTTTACGTGCGTGGCCTTAAAAGCGTACGTAGCGAACGCATTAACAGCACGTGACAACTCAGCCACGCCAGCAGCGTACGAGACGATTTGCTCTGGAAGCAAAAAGGTAGTTTCAGGGAGTGATTGCGACGTTGGGAGATTTTCACATCATTTGTGAATGCGCTCTCTAACTTCCGCGCGAATAGATCGAGCTGCTCTGTACAGAAGTGTCAGTTTACCCCGAAAATGCAACGTCGTCAGGCAGGCAGCAGATGGCATGGTCAAAAATATCTCCGTTGCATTCCGGGGACGCAGCACAGATGCATTCACGACAGGCGGTAGTCGAACATTAACTTTGCACTGGTGTCGTATCCTGACGGCGAAAACTTAGCCACACGTCAAAGTTCATCTCGAGACGAATGCCACGTCAACAGAAATGGCATGGCATGCGCCTGCAGCGCATCGGCAAAATTGTTCGGTGACAATTGGAAAACTGCTAAAATAATGCATCGCGTGAACCACTGTCGCAAATGTCACGTCACAATCGGCAAATGACCTACTTGTAATAGGCTTTGACGTGATACAGATCAACGTCATCCGACGGCGCTGACGTTGTCTTGTGCAGTTCGAATAAAAGACTTGACGCGAATGGAGGAGCAATCCAGTTGTACGCTTGCAGAGCAACCAAAACAGCTGCAATAGTCCGGTCATGCTAAAAAGAAGTGGCATTTAGGCTGTAAATAAGCCAACCAACGAAGTGTTTACTGTGTTCTAAAAACAGCTTGCGCTACGAGGTGATAAGACGTTTTGCAACATATTTTAATGACATGCATGTTGGCGGATCAAAAAATAGCACTGCCATCAAATACCCCAGAGCTTTGTTACTCAGCCATGTTGTTTTCACAACTTTTGCTACAATCTTTCGAGTCTGTATTATAAAAATAATGCAAACTCAACCCTCTCAGATGGAAATGCACTTTTGTTGTGGCATTATCTAAACCATTTGCAAAACCAACCACCACCAATCATTGCAGTCAAAATCAGTGATGCATTTGCAACTTTTGATGTCATCATCTTGATAAGTCAGCGCACATTGCAGATCACACAGCATTTCTTTTCTGTAACTGACTGCGCTAATGGGATCACAGGAGTAAAGAAATAGTTGCTAAAACAAATTGCTAGCCAACAGATTAAGATAGTTCAGCCAATCACACGAAGATGGACAGTAAGCGACAATAACTTTAAACGCAGATGGACTGTAAGGGCAGTGGTCAGATCTATTTTAACTATCAATAGTAACCTGCATATATTACGACATTTTGCCCACACTGGGCAGCTGCAAGAATTAACTTCATACGAAGTAAAACTTGTGAAAGCGCAAGCACATACTAATTTCTAGAATTCTTTTACACAGACCTATAGGGTATGTTTTGACTTCAAATGTTTTTCTTCATATGAGTTACCTAGTTACGAGCTCCAATACCGAGTGTAAACTAAGCACGACTTCGTCAATGCACCGATCAATTCTAACCGTTCCTAATAATGCACCAGTCGCAAAACAAATTGAAAAGGGGTGCAGAAATAATCGCAACCAAAAATGCAAGCCAAACGAAAGAAACAGAAAAGCAAAAATGGTCATATGAGCGCGTGCATTGGTCACTTACTCCCGAATAAGCAAAATACTTGTACGTCGTTTTGCGCTCAATTCGATCCTTCATGTTCTGAATGATTTGTTTAATCAGGGGACCTCGAAAACAGAAACGAAAGGAGGTATCGACATAACTTTCAAGAACCTCTTTCAAAAACTAAACCGATTTGACCGGATCATCTGCTCATCCACCACCGCATGTTAGTTGATTGTTATCAGGAGAATGCATTTATAGTACTTTCAATGGCTACCCGTTCATTCAAATTCAAAACACCACTCTGCATCAATTTTGCTGAATTAGAAGTTAAAGGTGTTTTTAGATAATTCATGGTCGCTGATTCCAAACCTCCAATCAGTTTTCGTCCGTCGCCTTGCGTTCAGTGACAACCGAACTATCTTTGATCAGCTAGTTTTACACATTGCATAGCCACATAGTTCTTTTGTCATTTCCACTGGTAACTTCGGTTCAATTCAATTTGCAGATGGTTAAAACATTTTTATAAATACAAAAAAGTCAACCCCAGTTGTTGTATTCTGTTGTACTCCACTGCACGCTGTTGTATGAGACATTTCAATTGCAGTTATGACCATTACTCATCTTCAGATCAAAAAAGTTACGAAGACTAATCAAGTAACGTTTTTAAAACGAATTAAAAGACTAATCAACTAGCGTTTTCTAAATGAATTAGTGCGCGTTCTGAAATTAACAAAAGATTCTGCAGAACTTTTAGGATCCAGGCTACACCAGAACAATCTGTCAGTTCCAGGAACGACATTTTCTGCACTTCAGTACGGATGATAGATTTGTGTTTTGCCATGACGTAGAGGGCCTATTGCATGCCATGGATTATGTACGAGGTATACGATCAAAGAAATGGTGCCTCATCATTGATAACTGCAAGGCTAGCTTAAAGTATGTACTGTTGAACAATGTAAACAATTATGCTTCTGCACTAACTTGCCATTCTGTGCAAAGAAATATATGAAAATTTTAATAACTAAATGCAAATACTCTGAGCACAACTGGCTAAAATGCGGTTACTTCAAAGTGTTGTGCATGTTGCTTGACCAACTGATCGGCTATACTAAGTATCCCTGCTTTTTGTGCCCGAGGGATAGCAGAGCCAAAACAAAGCACTGGAAATATGAACCATGGCCCGAGATAGAATGAATTTACATCTGGGGAACAAACAACTGCAATCGCGCATTGGTAGATCCAAGCAATGTATTACTACAGCTTCACATTAAGCTGGGCACTCATGAAGCAATACGTGAAAAGAATGGGTAAGGGTAGTGCATGCCTTAGGTATGCAGTATATGCCAAATAATTACCAGCCTTGAGCAATAATAGTTAAAAGCAGGAATATCTGATGGGCAGCGTTGTCGAAAACTTTTCATTCGTAGTAATAGTAAGCCACATGCTGTAGTAATAATCAATCAGTCTTATCAAAAACAAGTGAAAACAGTGACACTTGTCACTTCTAACGCTGCATGGCATATGGCACATACGCTACACCTTGTGTATATAAAAAAGCACGTATCTTTTTTTTTGATTATTCCGATAGTGCGGCTCGTCGCTCGACTTTTATATCTCACATCATTGCGTTGGCAGATGTTTCAAAAACGTTTCACGCGGATGGATAATACCTGCTGCGTAAGGCGCTAACTCTGTCCTGTACTGGTAGTCGATTCCACCGAACGATATTCCCATGTGCAATCCGACGATGGCGCGCAATTCTTCAACGACGCTATTGGTCGCCCAGTTTGGCAAAGTCAAGTTGGCCGACTTCTGCTTAATGAAAACGGAAGGTCAAGAATACACCGTCAGCGTGCTGTCGTAAGCGAAGCCGCACAAAACAGCAGTCAAATTCAACGCAGGTTTGATTAAAAACAGCGCTTTTGAAAATGGAAATAACCTCGCACTAGGCGACATTCCTCAACGATTATTATATTACATACAAGCGAGGATGTTTCAGGCGGTACTATAGGCAGGTCTGACTTACGAGATTCATGACTTGTTGAAACAAATGGTTTTGCGTTGCCACAACACTAAGATTTTACCCACACAAGAGTTAGCAAATTTCACCATCTCAGCATGGATTTCTCCAAAAACTACTGGAAAAATAAGCGTTGCAAAACTAGTGAAATAGCTATCGCGCCACCGCCTGCACGCACTTACCGCAGCGAGAAGGACGTCTTCGACATTCCTCGCTCCAAGCAGAGTAAGTGGCTCAACAAGTCCCATACAGGTGGTGAGCTTGGTCAAAAATGGCTAAAAAATAAAAATAGCCATAAAGCTTTTTGCAACGCACAGCAAAACACACTTGGCGCGGCAACCCCGCAACAAACCTCATAACTGCTTTGCAATGCCTTGTACTCGTGCGACGATCGAATCTTCGCTGCGATTTCTCGAAGCTCGGGTTGAGTCGAGTTCATCCACAGCATCTTGAAAAAAAGTAATGCGAACGAGTAGAAATAACTGACTGACCGCCTTCAAACAACGCACAGAGCTAGAAAGAAAAAATTACGATGAAGGTCGGGGTTTGTAATTGCTGTCCCAAGGAGTGGATGAATCCTGCTCTCATCATCGGCACTACTGTGACGCTGTGTCTACTGCGTATCGGTACGAACCTGATTACTGCATACGAACCGTTGTCGCTGTTCGGGTCAAATGAGGTCAATTTAGTTGCAATCTGGATTAATGCGAAAGCGAGCGAAAACATGAAGACATAAATGATTTGGGAAAAATCCGAGACCTACCGGTCGATACTGAGAGTGGCACCCTACCGTAGTATTTTACTTTGTTCAAGTGGTTTATGATGTCATGTATTTGTTACGTAACGGATTTCGCACGCGCGGAAAAATTGCAAATTTGGCGCCTACGCACATACGTTTCACGAGCGAACCACATTCATGCATACGCGAAACAAACAATTCTAAAGAAATTAACGCATAAAAGTATTTTAAAAAGTCAGAAAAACTTTAATTTTCTTACATTCTCGTCGCGCACACAGTAGATCGGAACAGGTTGCCAGTTAGTATCACTGCCATTCCACTTTTGCCAGCTTCTCGGTGGATAAAAACCAGCCATGTTACACTCAGCACTCATGAGAGTTCGAGAAAATACTGAGCTTTCTACGCGCGTCTGCACAAAAGGTTTGTCGACTGAAGAAGGACAGCCGCGATGACAACTGACTCAAACAAATGTTTAAGTCTTTTCTGGTATTGAAAAGTGGAACAACTCAGGAGCAAGTTTAATTTTGGTAAAATCTAACGAAAGTTCACCAAGTTCACGAAAGAAGCACGCACACAGATGGCATGCACGTACGTAATGATTGTTCTCAAGGTTCAACAAATTCGTTTGTGATGGCAAATTTGACAGAGTGAGGCTACATAAAAACTATTAAATTTTGCCAGCAGCGCTGTCTTCAGATGAAATTGTTCTGGAGCTAGGGTGCACAACCTGCGGCCTTCGATAAAAATTTATGCGGCCGTGCATATGTTATTTTTTATATGAGTTACTGCGACCGTGCATTAATACTCTTTGACTACTGTACTCGCATACTTAGCCGCTGTTTTTTTTCGCTGAGACTCTCGGTTATTTGTCCCATAAAACTAAAACTCGCCTAACAGTATTCACTAGTCTATATTTTTGGACATTATGACCGAATTGACTTAAATTTCTTCGGTTATTTAAATGAATTTCCAACAAAATATCAAGCTCAGCAGGAAGACGGCCAAGCACAGACGTTTGGAAGCAGGATCGGCTCAGTGCGTGGAAACAGAACAGAAGCACTGCAACAAACTAAAACTATCTTGAACTCACTGGCGGTTGTAATTCATAAAAATAAACGCAATGCGGCAATAGCAAAAAGGTTCTGCACCACTGCTCTGGAGTAAACAATCTTTAATAAAAATTATTTTAATTGCTGTCTTTATTGACCAGTTAGTTTTCAGTTACAGTTATACTTGCACGTGAAGTTGGTACAACATATGTTCGAGGTAACACAGGTGAACAAACAAATTACGTTGGGCATTTTAATTTTTTGTAAGCGACGAGTGACCATCTCCAGCGGGGACTGCGTCATCACGCCGCGTAAACAGTGCGGCATTCCTGACGGACAAGAACAAAGTTCAAAATTCCGCTCTCTTGCACTAGTTAAACTTTCAGTTGTAAGGGCGGTAACGCTTTCTACGAGAATTGAAACCAACTCCCGGAAACTGTTACGATCTCTATGCAAGTAGTGCAAGGTAAACGGCAAAATACATGTGTCAAACCGAATCAACCTTTCTTCCGTTGTCATGCTTGCAGTTGCCAACGACACCGCGCATTTCACGTGGCAGTGCAAAGCTTTCACGGCATCGGAACACGATTGTACCATTAGTTAAGCTTTCAGACATAGACAGTTTTCCGAAAACGTTGTTGAAACCTGATGCTTATCGTAAGGTAAGAATAGCAGCAAAACTACACCAGCCATCTAAAACTTTTCTTGCTTTATCACATAAATTACATCCTTTGGGAACCTGGACATTTTGCAAAATGCCATCTGTTGGTGAAAGTACCTAATGTTATAAAAGAAACCACAGGCGAACTAAGTCGAGCAGGAGAAACAGCAGCTATGCCTTACGCGTCCTAAAATACACTCCTACAAACACTTCCAACAAGACAATTTAACACTTTCAAACATATTAAATAATGTAAAAGCAAATGAAGTTTACCGCAAACTGCAATTGCTCGAATACAGGCACATCATTTCAATACTAACAGGTTAATTGGAACACACGTAAAAATTGTTGTATGTTTGAAACAGAGTGTTTGCAAAATATCACAAGACATACCTCATTGTCAAGATAATATTCGCTGATAAGATTAGTGTATCTGTTTCGCAAAAACCGTCCCAGTTCATACTGTTGCTTCATGCCAACCTGCGAACAGCAAGTAAACGCCTTGGCTTTAGCACACAATGCTTGACCTTAAAATGCATACTCATGATGTATTGCCCACAAATTAAGGTAAGTACCTGAGTAAGTTGGCCGCGGCCAGCTGGCCAAATCTTTCGGGCTTCATACGGATCGCTAGGAAATGTGACCAATGGCGACCTAGCTCCATGTCTCCATATCTGCAACATACAACAGAGAATGAGCTTGCATGTAAGCATACAATTTGCACATGGTGAATCAAAAGTAAAAGATATAATTTAGAGGCTGCAAGTGTTGTTAAAAGCACGGCTGACATTTCACAATGATGATGATGTTGAAACTGTATTAAGGTATTACATTTTATTTGCAGTGCACTACATATTTTTTCTCACTTTTCCTCTCTGCACGGCACCTTTCTATGGCTGCAATTGATTTCTGATTGAATCAAATGAACTTTAGGTCATTGTTGATAAACCATAGCTATTCTTGACTTATTTATGTTCGAGTTGGCAGCAAAATTTGCATGAAGCTTTCCAAATGTTATCACAATACAAATCACAATGTCAACTTTTCCTACAGTGCAAAATTTGATCTTAAGAGAAACAATGCCAACAGTGTTCAAATTCAAGTGTTGAAATAAAAACCCTTTTTTAAATTTAGCTTTAGTAAAAATGTAGTTTCATAAATAAAAACCTGTTTTTAAACTTTAGTTTTAGAGAATTTAGTTTGTTGATATACTGTAAAAGTAAGTCATTCAATGTGTGGCCCTCATTAAGAAACCAACGTGATTTTTGGCTCAGTAAGAAAATTTGTTTGGACATAGGTGATCAAAATACAGCCTAGAACAAACTCAAGTAATCAGCATGTTTTAAGTCATTTTTCACTAGATAGACCATTCTATGGTGAAAACATAAGTGCAGAACACTGGATGGTGAATTGGGGAAAAAAATGGCAGCCACGTCACAAAACAACAGCATAACTGCAAAACTTGATGCTGAACCCAGTTGAAGGGTATTTTTACCAATGGGTAAATGCTTCATCAACATCAAATTTTTCACACAGTAAGCTTGGACACTTATGTATTTTTATTCATTGAGGAACTACACTGGTTCGTGTTTCTGATACAAACTTTACAACAGTATTGACAATATACCTACAAACATGTTGGAGAATGAACAAATATGGGTATAGAGATATCAACACCAGCAAAATGCAAACACACTTATTGACTAAAAAAGTGCCTGCAAATTCATGTAAAATGCAAAAAAGTAAACATCTGCTTACCACAGTCACAAACACAAGCTCAGAGGCATGAGAAATAGAGTTGACTTCAACAAGGAAACAAAATATTATGGCAAATAAACACTGCCATGAACAAGTCATAATAAATCTTAACATTCCTAACTGTCAGTGGTTCAAACGTTTTATCCATAAAAATGAAAAAAAAGCAATAAAAACAAGGTGAAACAAAAAGACGATTTAATTAACTCAGCTGATGAACAAAAACAATTAGCCCTGCTTTCATTTCTGGAAAAAGTAAAACAAGATTTTTACAAAATAAAAACTTATTTGTCTTTAACACACACAAATAAGTTTTTAACATATATTAGTAACTGTCAGCCAATCTTGAACAATGGAAATCCACCATCTTCCATTAATTGTGTGCAATACATGTTTATCTGGTTATACAATTCAAGATACTGTGCTCAATGGGAGAACTCTTAGTAGAGGTTTCAAAAACTTGGCATGATCTTCTGTTTTTGGCTTTACTAAAATTTTATCTACTTTTATCAAAATTTGGCCCTTTACAGTGCACACTACACAATACCACTTACATGCCAGCCCACACTGCTCTACGCAACCTGCAGACCAATGTAATAGTCTTTGACTGAAAACCTACCAGTCGAAATTCAAGGCAGATCAGGGCAACTACCTAAACTGATAGCTTAAAGCAAATTTTGGTGAAAGCAGAAATGCAAAAGTGCAACTTTTAAACTCGAGACAGTCTGCAAGTGGCAAACATTTACTAAGACACAATCTTCTAGTACAGTAGTTACAAAAAGTTTGCATTGTCAGTGAACTCACAAAAAGCAAGTAACAATAAAAGCATTTAATCATCATGATGTATCAAACCCAAAAAACAATTACAAGCTATATTGAAAAGGTCAGATGAAGGTATCAACAATCCATATTTTATGAAAATAAAATGTTAAGGTCCATTACATAAATGAACTTGACACATTGCTTTGAAAAAACTTATTCCAAAGCTGTTTTCAACTTTTATCATTCCTTGAACACATAATGATTTCTGTGCCAGTATATTTGAGTTACTTGTTAAGCCTTGTTTCCAACAAGAACCAGAGCAAAAAATTGGCAATCATATCGCAAACTATACACTGTTTTTTATATCCTTGTATTTATATCTTGTGAAAGTGAAGGTTTTCAATTTAACACATTCGCTATTGGTGTACGACAAGTACAAATATATCATCAGGGTTTTTCTTAAGGAAAATGTCCGATTTCTCTGATTCTAGGGACCCAATTTTCTCTGATTCTAGGGATCCAATGATAATTTTCTCTGATTCTAGGGACCTGATTTTCAATTCTAGGGACCCGAATCGGGTCTCTAGGACGCCTTAAAAAAAACCCTGATATCATACATAAAAATCAGCTTAAATAAAGCAGTTTTCATGTGTCTTAGCAACTGCATAACTCACCAGGTGATTGTGTTAGAGAGCTGTTCAAACCCTCAAAAGACTCAGCAAGTCTTTGAGTCTGCAACGAAAAAAATTTTTTTGGTCTAGGTCAGTGGTTCCCAACCGGGGTGCCGCAGCACCCTGGGGTGCCATTTGCAATACCCAGGGGTGCCGCGAGCTAATACGTTTTTTATAATATCATTGAAAAGATATTTTCAAAATGTCGCCAAAACTCAATCCAAATTGCTATGGGTTCGCCACTAGGTGCCGGAAATTATATTT
>JGI24158J21664_10006070_pt1 | contig 15880 bp, 16 predicted proteins | sample Ectturendosymbi3_FD_21664 | JGI IMG/M metagenome (IMG submission 21664)
AAAATTCCCATCGATCACTAGTTGCCGTCATAGACGTGATAGGCGTTTACTGTGTGTTGCTGGACGTGCTGGGGTAAATGCACGTCCAGTGCAAATCGATTTATAAGCACAACAGCTTAAATTAGAAGCGTTTCAACACTACAGGGGTGTATTGAAGGCTGTTAAAAAGCATATGATTTATCATCGCAACGTCACTTCTGCGGTCATCTTGCGCTTTGTTTCTGTAAAATATGTTGTTTCTGTAAAAAAATATGAAGATCGGAGCCAAAACGAAAGTCAGCACCGTTCGTGCTATAATGTCATTTGCATGTTGTGCTTGCAGCGGATTTGAAACCAGCCCATTAACGCTTTTCTTCGAAATTCATAAACAGATCGATTTTTGGACAGCGTTTGTTAAATCAAAACCCTGTCGTGCCTTGCTAGAGACAGTGTTTGCACCGCGAGAGCAAAAGTCGTTGAATAATTTGTGCGCTTTCCACACACGAAGCCCGACGCAAGACATAACCACGGTCAAGATTTTTTTCAGATATATGAAAAAGCAATAGATGAATTGCGCTACAGTTCCTTGTATGCGAACCTCTGTCGTCGACTTTATCATGAAGTGAGAAACTTTGATCCGCCCCCACCTGCCCCCCTGGGCAGCGCTGCGCCAAAACCAAACGTGAGAAATATTGTTTTGATGATGTTGTGTTTGAAGTCGAGTGTAACATTTCGGCGTTTTTGTGACGTGAAATGAATTGAGTTTGGCCGGAAGTCGTTCTTCCTTTGTTCTCGCAGAACTTTGTTTTATTTCTTTTAAAGAGCGGCGAAGGCGTCGTGCGTGAATCGCCAGACACGTGTAGAAAATCCGATTGTGTTTGTCTTCCGCATCATGTATTCTTCCGCCGGCGCGGGAGCGTTTTTCTTACTGTAGTAGCGAAAGCACTCCCTGTGCAGCGCAAATTTGAAAAATGCAAATTTGAAACGACGACCTTTCCAGCATGCTGCGCTGTCCCTTTCAGACATTTCGCCGACTGCTGATCGCAAAACTTCAAGATGAGTTCGAAAACCGAAACAAAAAACTGGATTCGCTTGATTCGAAGGAGGGATCGCTCACCGCCGAAGAAGAGGAGCAGAGGGCGAGGGCGAAGCAGCACATGCTTGGAAACATTAAGTTCATTGGTTCGCATATTATGCATGTTTTATTTGTTCAGACTCAAATGGCGGCTTCGACGCCGTGTATACGGGACATTCTACAAATGAACTTCTTATTTTACTCAGAAATACGAGAAATTCTACAAACTAACTTTTTATTTTACTCAAAAATATAGCTGATTTGTCTGTTTCAGTGTTGGAGAGGGGTATGCCATGCCCAACCCGACCTGTGCAGTTTACCTAATGCATTTTTGCTATTTCTTAAAATTTTCGGTGCGCCTAACATCCGGGTGCTTCTCCTGGTGAATTCTCGCAGATAGTTCAATGCTGTTCCGATCACCGGGCCACCTGATAAACGCACTTTGCGATGGAACCCGTCGCGACAGCGTATTTTCCAACCCCCAAGTAACTTTTTTTTCAAATAAAAAGCAGGACAACAGCGATCTTCGTCCCGACTTTCAATACACAAGCGTTTGAAGCAGTCAATATAATGATAAGTTTTACGATGATTTTTTCAAACATGAATTTCTTAAAGCAAACCAGCGATCAGCGAGCGACGGAGGAGCACTTTTCAAAATATCCGGCGCACAAATAGAAAGCTGGCCAAGCAGTGTTCCCTCTTAGAAAATTCCAAACTGAGGAAATGTTTGTTTTAGTGCGCATGCGCAGGTAGACAACCAGTGAAAAGCTTCAAGCGTTAGAAGGGCTATGCAGTACATACACGATAATAAATCTGGAATGTTGCAGGTGCGCGAGAATGAGATTTCACCGCGCAAGTGGTGTGATGGTACTGCTGCGCAAATGCGCACTTTAGGGGGAGCGTTGTGGCCATGACCGCCATCAGATACAGGCTTTCTTTGCACTGCTGCAGGAGAACTCTACCGACTCGGCCTACTCACCGAAGGCATCGTGCACCAGTGCGTCAAGCAACTTATTAATAAGAAAAAGAAAGGGTCGGTGGACGATTACGCCGAGGACCTCGAGTGCCTGTGTCAGATAATGATGACCTGCGGTCGGAGACTCGACCACGAGAAAGCCAAGGTGGGCTTCGACGCTGTAGCGTTCCTTGCACAAAACTTCGCTCGGCGAGTTTTATTATTATTATTTTTTTATATAGTGAACGTGTTAAACGCAAGTGATGGCATCGTGTGGCAGATCATGTTTGTACTTGGCGAAACTGGCCGTCTTTCGTCCTTCAGCCTCAAGCGGCTGCAAGCGCGAACTTTGGCTTTGTTTTATTGCCTAATACGCGCCGCAGCCCTCATTGCGGCGCACGCCGTGTGACTGTGCGTGTGTTACAGGCCGTTTGTCGTGAGTGGCTCGCTTCAGCCGGTGGCGCACGCAACCTCTGTCGAAACGCGTTCGTGCTGCTGTCGCCATGCAGTTAAATCGGTTCGCGTTATTTCGCATTTAATCGGTTCCCGAAAATGTGCGAAAAGGGTTTCGCAGGCGCGCGAGCTGCTGGGCTTCCTTGCAATGCGAATGTGTTGCGAAAACGGGAGCATTAACCTGCAGCAGTCATCCGTTTTCTCCTGGCAAGATCCCGTTCGCCCTTGTTTTGATCAGCGCAGGGGACGGAAGCATCACCAAGTTCCAGCACATGCGCCTTTCGACGGCAAGTAAACTTCGCTCGCAGATTCTTGTCTGATCAAGCCGAAGCGTCGCCAGAACAAAACGCGCGCGCAGGTCGTTTTCGTCACGCCGCCGTAGATTAATCGGTTAGCGATTGTGCCTCCGGACACCGAGCAACCCGCCCTTTTTTCTGTTGGCAGTCGCTGATGAATCAATACTTTGATCGGCTGGAGGTGCTGCAGAAGCGCAAGGGCGAACTGCCGTCCAGGATACGCTTCATGCTTCAGGACGTCATCGACCTGCGCTCAGCCGGGGTGAGGAGGAGGAGGATGACGGCGCGTCGTGCGCCTTGAAAATAAAGAAACGCATTGTGTTGCTCGCGTCTGCTGAGACGTAGGCGTTCGCGGGAAAGCCAAACGTTCTCTCTCTCGATTTTGGTTGTCTACTGTAAACTTTTGCGGCCTGAAATTCCCCCCAAAATGAAGAAATTTCGTGAAGTTTTCTTCAAAAACACAAAATCCGTTCTAGAAGTTCGTTTTCAATTTTGGAAACACTTTCGTGGCGCTTGAGTAATCACGCTTCACGTAAAATCACGTGATGGCCAGTCCGCAAAATAATGCCAGGTTTAAGCCGATCCGCACTCGTACGCCAAAAAGGGGTTGCCGACCCCCGGAACATTAGAGATCTTGCTCCTTGACCTATGACATCGCGCTCTTCTCAACGGTTGACACACGTTCCCATTTTTTCACAGTGGGTCCCCAGGAGCGTTCACGTGAACCAGGGCCCGAAAACCTTGGGCCAGATCCGGTCCGAAGCGAGCGAGGAGTACCCGAATCTTCTCTTCGAGGCTCCGAACGCGAAGTCGGCATCGGCGAGGTCATCCGGGGGTCACGTCAAGAATCATCAAAGCGCCGCCGGCCTCGGGTTTTTNCCCATGTCGAAGAAACAACAGTACGGTGAGCAGATGCCGTTGGTCGCATGGCTCGCCATTGACACCAGGAAAATTTGTAATTTGCTACTGCAGGCACGGAATCGAGCAAGGCGCCACATTTTACAGAAAAGAAAAAAGAAACTACGGCCGATTTGCTTCTGTTTTATTTTCTAATTCTGATAAAAACATCTAAAGAAATTTATTTTTTGAATTTGCATTTAAGCTTTAATATTTTCGCTGGTTTTGCTCTACTTGTAAGCTTGTGCTAACACAACCTAGGGAAGCCTGCTGTCTTGTAAGTGCGAATGTCATGCGTATGAAAACCAAGGTGTACCCGCTTAAGGTCAAAACAAATAAAGAAATTAAATACTTCCTCAGACCTCGCGTATTTCTGTGTTATGATGAGCGCTTTGTTGCAAGTTTAGCGAGTTTGGCATCGGCTCAACAAGAAACGCGTCACATTTTACAGAAAAGGGAAAATTACGGTCGCCCTGTGTCTGTTTTATTTTGCAATTCAGATAAAAATATCTTTTTAAAACAACTGGGTTTTTTTCAGTTGGTTTCGGCCCAATGAGTCCAACCTCACCGCCGTACGCGCCGCCGTACTTCGGGGAGCCCACCAGCCCGACTGGCCCGTCCTTCGACTTTTTCAGCGCCCCCCCGCCGCAAAGGAGCAACGGTAGGTGCTGGCGTCGTTGGGTTTTGCGGCGTCTTTTGTGCCTGGTACGGCCTGACCTCTTGCACTGGGATGGTGGTGCGAGGCACGCCGCTGTGCTTTCCCTTGCAAAGTTAAATTTTGACTTCCTGAGGATTACTGTCTCAATTTGGTTTCGAGTGTTTGATTACACGGATTTTTTTGTCTCCGAATGGGCTTCCGTTCTCTCTCGATCCCTTTTTTATTTCTTGTAGATTTTCATCGAATGAGCGAACCGCTGACAAAAGAAAAGCGTTTGCTTGCTTTACGTCCATGATGGTTTAGTTCAAACAATAGAAGATTATGTGTTGTTGTTTGAAATCCGACGTAGCGAGGCTTCCAAATCGCGCTCGGTTAGAAAAGTTGGTTTATCTTCAATTTTCTCTCAAAAAATTACTTTCGCTTCGTGTTGCTATCGGCGAAAGATCCGACCGTTATCCTCCGCTCCGGAAAATCAGCACATCCGGCAACGAACGTCGATTGTGATAAAACAAAGACCCTTCGTCCTCAATTGCTTCCTGTTCAGCGTGCCCACGCGGCCACTGTTTTGCCGTCTGCGTAACGTTTATCTTGTAAATAATTCAGATCTGCGTCGAGCAATTTCCGTGGTGCTGAAACGCATAGTTTTAACGGCACTCGTCTGTCGAAGGCTGGTCATCGCCGCGGCCCTTGTGCGCGCGCGCCTTTGTGACGTCAGAAATGTCGGCGGCCACCAAAGCCGGTTTCTGTTCCCGCTTGTCAGAAAATTCGAAGCGAGTTTTCTTTCTGACTGTCGCAATTATGAAAATATGTGCGGCTTCACCGCTCGACAGCGGCCTCGCGCGTGTATCGCGCGCCCTGCAGCGATGGCGGACGCTCGCAGAAAAAACGCCGTCACTTAAGTGGCGCGCGCAGCGATAAAGCCCGCGGCGAACTTGTCTTGAGTTGACGCAGCGGCTTGGTCGGCGACGGCCTTTCTGACCACCAACCACCGCTCTGGTCCGACAGCGCTGTTCTTGTTCGCTGAGGTCCAGCGCCGCTTCGGGCCCGGAATTCGCCACAGTGTGGTCAGATTGAACACTGCGCTGTATTGTGACTGACTTCGACCCCTGAGCTTGGAATTGTGCACGATGTCCGCGGTCGGTATCCTTCTAAAGTGGGCCGATGGCCATTTGGATCCGTGTCTGTTCACGCACTCGACCTGCGTGGCCGACACCCCCTGACTTCCACCTGCTGAGGTGTGACGCTTTAGGACGCGTGTTGGTTTGTAAGACTTCCTGTGCTGGAAAGGACAAACAGACCAATGCGCTCGTGAATTTCTTTGCATTTTTTCGTCTTCTTCAGCTCCGTTTTCTTGCATTTTTTTCTGCATATCTTCGACGACTCGGCGACTTGACGCTAATGAATTTCGCCGCAGTTTGCTGTTGATCCGACGCAGACCAGTAAGACCTGGGACGTGTCGGTTTGGCTGCTGTTCCCCCAGGCTCGTAGACACGGGGGGAGTTGCCCCGAATTTTTTTGTTAACCCCAAAACTTGTGCCCAGAAAAAATTGTTTGGGCATTTAATAAAAACAAAAATACTGACCACCTAAAAGCGCATTTTGTCCACCCAAATCTTAAAAACCTGGCTACGGGCCTGCCCCCCCACACCATCCCCACTGGTTCGACAAGGATATTGATGGCGGTTCAATCCCACGTCGACCCTGTGGTGTTCCACTGACGATTGCAGTCAATGACAAGATTTCAAAGCGTTTGAAAGCACTGTAAGGTTTTGGGTCAAGCGGCAAATACACCATTCAGTCACGGTATCACCAAGTCCCGCCTCTTTCGTTTGTTTACGTTGTCAAGAATAAGTTCGCATTTTTCGACGAAACAGAAAACACGCTGATATCCGGTCTATAACAAGTCAAAACCGCTGAGGACTGTCCAGTCGCTTGTGGTGCAATTCCGTTACCCAGTCGTCGTGCTGCTGCTTCTATCTGGTTTTCTTCAATGCGACCTGTTGGTGTCTTCCAGGGATTCGCTATTATTTTAGATTTGCTACCCTGAACTCTAGAGGCACATGCAGCATTGTTGCGCCTCGTGTCTGTCCTGTTCCTCTCGTTCGCGGTATCTCTCGTTGTGAAGTCACATGATTGCACGCTCGAGCTCACCCTCGTCACGTGACTGCAGGTGCGCACTTGAAATACGAAATGCTGTTGCGCAGCAGGTCTTGACCTGCACTACCGTTCTGGAGTGTCATACAATCGTGCGCGAATTGTATTGAAGATTCAAACGGCGCAAAACAACAGCTTTGAAGCTGCGTTTAAGGGCAGCCATGTCGTGGTCATAGTTTTCGACTGCAGGTTGAAAACAGCGTGTAAATGGTTTTCGCCTAAACCTATCGTGCACGCAGCGCCCTCAATCACATTTTTTTCAAATCACATGTTGAGTATTTTCCCTTCTGCGTTAATTTCCACTCCACTTCTCCGCTGGCAGCTACAATCCGATCAACAACGTGGTTTAGACCACGCCAGCGGGCGACGCCACATCACTTGCAAATTAGGAAAAGCTTATTTTGCTGCTTCTGGGCGGTTGCCGACGGTCCTGCAATTGTGTTAGATCATGATTGCAAGTGGTGCTCCTGGAATCCCTCGCCGAATCCTTATGCGAACGGCCAACACTTGCAATGAATGGCAAGGGATTTCGGGGTTACCCTGTGTATTATTCCAGGACTGCCCTGGAATCCATTGCCTAAATCCAACACATGCAGCGAATGGTTTGGCTGCAAAAACGGACCACATCCAGGAAGCGAGACACATCGGATGCTCCTCAAGCTGCGCTCCTTTATTTGAGGAGTCTTAGTCCAAACCACCTTATTTGTTAAGTAGGATACGGCAGGTGGTTATAGCACTGCATTCTTTAACCTTCTTTCGTGTGCTGGGATGAACGTGACCTTCTCTTTTGATAATCATTTCAAAACTCCATGGCACTTGACAGACCCTGGTGACTGGTGAGTCAGGGAGTTTTCTGTTTAACACTTTCATTGCAACCCGTTCTTTTCAGTTTTTCCCTGACTTTACTGCTGAGGTTGCTCCAGTAGTGATATTTTCCTGGCGCTTGTTCGTTACACGATGCAATTCTGTGTTCGTCCGAGAAAAATTTTCAAATTAAACTCTCTGTCAGCTGACTTTTAAAAATCTCTGTCCGTTACGAGCAGTTTCATCTTGCAGTGCGAAGCCTTCGTGATTATCGGAAAGAAGAAAAGACGCTTTCTGCATAACCTGGTGCCTGTCATGTCATAAGTTGTGAATGCGATGGAGCGGTCTCGCCGTTTGTTGCAGGAACCACGATCTGCCGAGTCTTTAAATGTTTTTGTTTAAGACATCTATTTCTGGCCCGAAATCCGTGTTTGAATTTCGTGAATCCAACGCCCTGGTGGCTTGGCAGCTGTACGTGCGCCTAACTACTGATGTCGGCACGAATTTCCAATTGGCTGTTCCTGGTTTTTGTAAAGATTTAGTCAATTACTGGTCAGTTACAGCGGGTGAAGCTGTGATTAGTAGCACCAACTTAATTTCGATACGAAAAAGGAGTTCTTCAATGAAAGCATAAAATCAAACACATGTATTATGTTCGGCCCTGAATTGTAGTTCGACACGACCATCGTGTTAAACATGCCAAGTCGGTTTATTTGCGTCCCAGGAAAGTGAAGCAAATTAACAGAAAAAAAACAGTTTGAGAAAGCTATAATTGAGAATTGTTTCAAATAAAAAACAGTACAGCTGCGAAGGTTTGCGTCGACCCAACAACGCGTCTCGCGCTTAGAACGGAAGTTCTTTGTGTCTTTGTTCTCTAACTCGTGTTCGCGCTTTTCGCCCCGCACAAAACTCGACAGACGCCAACAATACCGTCTTTCGCAGCAGCGCCCGGAGCCGTCGTCCGTCCGCCGGTCAGTCGGCCAGCGAGGACCCCCTTTCTTCCGCCATACATGGCCCAGGTCAACGGCCAACCGACAAGATTCGCGCCGCAACAGTTCGCGCCTTATTACAACGGATACGGCGTGTCGCATTTCTCAAACCCGCGCTGTCCCAACCCGTACGTGAGGCCCGCTCCCGCGCAGCCGCGGCCAACCCTCATCAGTTCACCGATGGTACACGTTCAACCCAACGAGAAGATAAGCAAACCTAGTGAGTAGCAGCTGTTTCCTTTTTTGCGCCAGGGTGCAGATACCTCCGCTTCGGCGTTTTCCACAGCTCGTACAGCTGGCGTCGATTACTGTTGGATAGTTTGTGTCTCTCTTCTAGATCACATGCATTTTGTGTTTTTTTATTTCATATGCACTTATGTATACGACGTATAAATTCTTCAACTGATTTCTGCGCCAGGCCTCAAATTTCAGGCTCCAGCTCCAACATCTAAAATTTTTGGTTCCGGCTCCAGAACGATTTGGTCAACATTGAAAACTAAAAACCATTGCATTGTTTGTACCACTCGCTTGCCCAACAAACTATGTCTGCGGAAACGGAACCCGAATTTCAGGTTCCGACTCCTCCACCATCTAATTTTAAGTTTTTGGCTCCAGCCATCAAAATGGCTTGGACTCCGGGTTCCACAGCCCTGGTCTGCGAACCCCAAGATACCTGATTCAAGCTTTCCTGGTGATGTAAGATTTGTTTTACTACTAAAGCGCCATCGAGCGACGCACTGGGTTATGAGTTCTTTGGAGCTGGCGTCATGGGTCAGTTCGTTTGAAGGGTCGCTGTTAATAAATTTTGAGAAGCAATGATGTACGTGAAGAAAAAAAATACGAGCGAGTTCCTGGTGACGAACCGTCAGTGAAGCGATTGCGACGCGTACCTTTCATTGCAGGGCAAGAAAAAGAACTGCCTCCAAGATTTGCCAAGCAGAAGCACGAACTGGCTAAAAGCACTGAAGGTAAAGCGTGTCCGCGAGAACAACCGGACGGCCGCCATTCGGTCTATCGTGTTTGTGGTCCTTCCATCTGTTTCTAGCGCAGCGCCACCTTATTCTGAATTTTAAAGTGTTGGAAGAAAGCGGATGCTTTACTTGTCTTTTTCTTTTTATACGTTTCCATCGCGCTCTTAACTCCGGCTTCAACGANGACCCAGACAGTTATGTTCGAGCATATAGTTGCTCGTGATTTTTGATACGGCGTTAGTAATATCAGCCGNATACACTCTACACTGCAGTGGTTCTTAACCTTTCCCAACTGGGGACACCAATTCCTAAAGATATTGGCTNGGGGACTCTTTGCCTNCGGTTGTGATTGGTCAAAGTGGTGGTCGTTGTGGTTTGTGCACCTGAAGGTTGAAAGAAAACANATCGTCATTTGCTTCTGGACGAAACCCTATGCTTTTCGCTGTGGACTCCGTTNANAGCCACTGCTGTACAAGTACTTGCGCTTCCGCACAATCAGTTNCAATGGTTGTGCTTGGCTTACTCTGCCGTCTGCGTTGTTTCAAAGCATAAAGTAGACGTCGCTAAGCAACCGCGTTGTTCCCAGGCATAAAGTAGACGTCGCTAAGCAACCACATTATTTCCAGGCATGAAGCAAACGTCGCTAAGCAACCACGTCGCCAAACCAAAACCCACCGAACCGTCTGCGCTTAAAACGAATTCCTACAGCGGAGCGGTGACTACCGGCCGGGCCAGCTTGGCCCCCCATGCAACCACGTACAAGCGCGCGAGCGTGGCGGCCAAGCCCGTCCGCGTGCGGCCGGCCACGGCCGACACTTTCCAGCCTCCGTACCAGCATCTTCTCGACAANGCCCAGCAGGTCAGTTTTCANTGCAACGAGTCGCCGTTGAAACCGATTTGCGCGAATGAACGAAGTCAGTGTAGGTGGGGAGACGGTTGGGGACCATGGGGGGAAGAGCTTCCTGCCCATCTTCGTATGCTTGATTTGTCCTTTGCCGTCTTGACATATACCAACTAAGTTAGGAAATACTTCAGTTTTTGTGTTATAAAGCTTTTCACAACTTGCAAAAGAGTAAAATCAGCCTCAAACACAGCAGAAAATTAAACCCTGCTACAGAGGCTCTTCACCATCCTATGTGTTACCAGTCGTTTCACAAGGTACGTGACGAATATTACCACAATGTTCATGTTCAAGCGCAGAAGAGTGTGGATGCGTTCTGATCAGCCCCCCCCAATCCTCCTGGTTAGTTAGTCGTTCCAACATACGGGCATAGAAATGGGGGCATACGGGCAATGTGTAGAAATGCAGTGGTAATCAACTTGAATGAAGTTAAATGTTGGATCTTGGTGTGATCGAAACGCAGAACCAGTCACTCCGCCGGTCCGGCTCCAATCCCAACGCGGAAAAGAACAAGACCAAGAAGAACGCTTTGAATGAGAAGGAAGTCAGAGAAACAGTGCAGAAGCTCCTCAAGGAAGACTTGACAAAGCTGGCGGTTCGTCTGAGTGCGGCCAAACTTCCGAAAAAGTATGATTCCTTGATAAGCAAAATCTTCCTGCAGATATTCTTTAAACGCGCAGATTAATGCGTTAGCCCATTTGTTGCAATTTTTCAAGTTCATATAAAATGTTATGGTCGCCTCTGGTTATAACGCCAAAAGGTCATTTCAAACGATGGACGGTAAGCTGCATGTTGCGACGACAGTGGCAAATACGTAGATCCAGGTTTTTTGACTGTTCTCTAGCCCTGTTTGACTTTTCTAAAAACAACGTTGCGCAGCGCATTGTACAATCGATTGCACTGAGCGTCACTGACCTTGTTGCGCCAGCGCTACGAAAACGATCTTTACGGAGGTCGTTTTTACGCCAAACGCGTTCGTTTCACGACCTCAAACGTGCTTAGACACATGGCGACGGCTTGTGAGATGATCATCCGCCAATCACTGGACGTCAGCGACGCCGACAGGGACTCGATTTGCTCCGCCCTTGCCAGTTTGAAGGACGACAGTCACTTGACCGAGGGCCACGTGCGAGAGGTGACTTGGCGTTCGTGCCCGCGTGCTCTGTTTCGGTCTCGTTTGCTGAGTCGAACGTTGCGGGTTCGATTCCCAGCCAGACCACCATCATTTGTTGTTATCGACCGTTTCAGGCCATCTCGTCCATTTACGAACGCTTTCCCGACCTGGAATCGGAACGTCCGCGGGTCAAGTCGCTCATGGCGTCCATCTTGTGTCGCATGGTGACCGCGGGCGTCATGACCATGTCGGACTTCGCCCGGCCCCTGGAAGGGGGCCAGCACTTCCCACTCTATCTTCTCGTGCTGCAGCAGATGTCGAAGTCGAACGGGCGCGACTGGCTGTCGTCGGCGTTTAAGGAGAGCAAAATCGACATGATAACCATGATGCCTGGTGAGTGGGGGTGCGGCGCATTGGTGGTCTGGAAGGCAATCAGTTGCAAAGCATCTGCGGAAAGCTTGGCATTGTGTCATTGTTGTTGTTTCCCATTGATAGCCCAAATGCAGGCTTCCCACGGAGTCTGGATAAAGTATGGAAAAAAATTTTAGTCAGTTAGTAAGGAAAAAGGATATAATTTTCCAGACTTGATTGTTTGACAAGCCTTCCGATAATATTTTATTCTAATATTTTTGATAATAACTTCACTGTGTTAACTATTATAACTATTATACTGTATTCGACCTGGGTATACCATTGCGAAAAGTTAAGTCCGGAAATTTATAGTTAAAGTTGCGTAGCAACCCTGCTAACGACTTACAGTCGCTCGCGTGTGAGACGTCTCGTCTTTCAGCAACAAACGCGCCGGGTTTTTTGATCGTTTGCGTAGCAAACCGCACTCTGTCGCTTTTCCTTTGCAACCTCACACCGCTAATGTGCCCTGGACAGAAGTGTCCCAGAACAGGAGCAGCATGCTCGATATCTTGGAGACCAAGAACCTGGCCTTCCTCTTCCCGCTGCTCCACATCGGCTCCAGACTGGGGTCCCAGCTGGACAAGGACCCCACGCCCCAGGTCGTGTACCGCTGGATCAAGGAGAACGTCGCCGCGAAGCTGCACGCCGACCCCGGGTTTATCAACACCCTGGTCACGTGGTAAGTGACGTTGATATCAGACGACGGCGTGCCTACGTTGTTAGGTCTGTGGGGGGATAAGACTGACGTACGGGTGAAATTTTACCGTCACCGCTCAGGGAAAAGTGACCCGCCCTCCGATGTTTGCCCCAAAAATTCCCCGTGGGCAATTTGCTTGAAACCGGAGCTCAGATTAAAAATCACAACGAGCCGAAGCTCAGTTTAAAGTATAGCGCTGGAGCTATGGCCTTTTGAGAGGTAGCGCCGGGTCCCTTCCTAAATTGCAACGGGTTTGCCAAATAGAAACGTGTGCTCTTTATGACGCGCTAAACGCGATTGTTTCGAGTGACGACTCCAGGCTCCAACAATGGTTCTGCGAGTCTTTGATGTTCCCTTGTTTCATAATCGCTGAGGCAGTGGATCGTAGCGGAACAGGCGTGGTGTTACTTGTAGAAGCAAGAAAAACAAATTATTATCACAGCATCTTACTTTCTGGTCAGAATGATCAAACCGTATTCGTAGTAGTGTAGCGATCTAAAAAGAACTAAGGTATTATGAGTAGGTATGTAATATCCATACCTTGATAGCTGTGTAATTATGCTGTTAGCAGCGAGTATAATTCAGGTTTGATACCACTGCAGACCTAAGCGTGAAATGCACGCCATTGCAAAGAAGAAATGTTTATTAGAAACCATTAGGCTTACTATCAAGGTTTACTGGATAACTGACAACGTTCACTAGGTACCATTACGTTTACTAGCAGCAGCATAACAGGAGAGGGATAAGTTGGTAACAAATTAGCATTGCTTTGCATGGCAGTACGTTTCCAGCAGGGTATAAAAGTGCAATGCGAACAAATGTGGACTTCACCTGAGCTTTTCATCTGTGGAAACAAATTTTATGATTTCAGCACGGTAACCAGTCTTATTTTCTCCTAAGCTTTGCAAGTTAAATTGTGGTTTGCTTGGCAATTCATCACTGCTTGTAAAGAGTGCAAAAGATAAGAAATCAGAAGTTTTCGGCTATTTTTAAAAAATCCAAAGATGATTTTCTTGCCAGAAGCCATACTGTTTCTTCGAACAAAGAGTTGTCAAAACACATCTTGGCAGTTGTGTTAACGCAATGTGTGCAGATTAGAAACAATACATCAGAGAGGTAATCGACCATGTGTTTTGCGCTCTTAATTGCGTGGTTTGCCTGGGATGAGCTCTTAGCTGGAATCGCCAAGACTGCAAGAAGCAAAGCATACAACGAGTGCAAAACGTGTGGTTGATTGGGGCTGGACTGTGTCTAAACGCTCGGACACAAATGCAGTTTTCCAAATAGACGTTTTCTTGATTCCGGTCGTAAGAAATAGCAAAAGGTCTTCAGGCATTAACAGCAAAACCAGCGACTGCCTTTCCAGAATTTGTTACCTTGAGTTACATTTCTGCCAGTAACTGTTCTCTGAATCGTCTGAACATGCGATTGTTGTTTTTTTGCTGATACTCTCATGTTAAGAGCGCTGCTTGTAAAAAGCTACTCGATTAGCTCATGCACTCATGCATGTCAAGCGGTTTAGCGTACAGTGAAGACGTCGTTCACGATTTCACGCCCACGCGTATGCTGTGGCGCGATGACTAACTGTAGAACGGTAGTCCGGTTGCTATGAGTAACAAGTCTCTTTTCCGGTCGGGTAAGGCCCGGCGCTTGCGCAGAGGCATCAGGTCGGAGACGATAAGGAGCAGTGAAAACACTGGGATTATCAAAACTCGCCTGCGCCAAGTGCGAATGGCTGGAAAGCAAAAATAACCACTGAAATTTACACAATGAAAAGCTCTAGGCTTGCTGTAAGCCGACTGGGCTCTGCTTTCTCCATTTTGCGATGAGTCAAACTTGCACATATCTGTATTCAAGTAACTTCTCCATATGTGCGACAAGTAGGAAATCATCAGAAAATTTTAAATAGGAAATGGATTTCACGTAACACTACGCATCGTCATTGCTTGAATCTTGTTCAAATAGAATCTGAAAGCGCAATTTTGAAATTTGCTGAAATTTAGTCCTTTTCCTCTGACGCAGTTGTCTCTCGCACGCCACCAAAACGACGACACTTGCGCCGGAAGTTGACGTCACAAAGCCCGCTAGCAAAGAGGCTCAGGCCGAAGAGAAGCGACTGCTGGTCGCGATCAAGCCGGTCCTGCAGAAGATGCTGCACGAGAGCGCCACCTTGCAGCTGCACGCGCTCTACGCTGTCCAGGTTTTCTGCCACTCGGCCAAGTTCCCCAAAGGTGAGTTGCACAGCAGAGGAGACGAGGGGGGGGGGCGTTCTTAGTTTGCGAGCTGGTGTCACTGGCGTTGCCTTTTTCGTTCAATGCTGCGTCGCGTGTACGCGGAGCGTTCTTATTGGCTCGCGTATATCTTCGTGATATGAAACAGGACCGCTGTTGTTTTTGTCTTCCGTTGCATCCAAGGGGGCGAATCGTTAATAGACCTCATCTCTTTCCATGCACTTCACCTGAAAGTCTGATCATCTGAACTCTCTCTTTCACATCGTTTCGTGCATGAAAGTATACGCGTTTCGTACGAAACGTGGATACCGCAGTAACTGCCAGCTGCCCGCGTGTTTCAAAATCATTGCAGAACTTTCGTCATAGACGAGACGTTATTGTGACGTACGAATCGGGGACAACACCATTGTTGATGGACAACTCAGCGTTCCAGGCCTTTTTCCTGAAGTGTTTCCGGTGTTTTGTTTGTGATGCGAGGCGGGCCGGGATGACGTCCTGGCCCAGACCACGTGACGTAGTCTGTGTCGTAGCCACGTGTTTCTTCGACCGGGACACCGCCCCGTCGTTTGAAGCAGGGGTTCCCAACGATTCTCTGACCATCTACCCCTCAGCATTTCAACAGATGAGCATGCACCCCTGAAATTTCTTTTTATGGTGTGGATCGACTTTTTCCGAAATGCTGTATTTTATCATGGCTAAAGCATATAATGATTTTTGAAGATAATATTCATAGTGCGGACATATGTATAAATATTTGGGAATGAAGTTATTTTTCCCTTCAATTGCTGACCTTAAATGTACCCCTTCAGAATAGGCAAATGAACCCCTAGGGGTACATGTACCCCAGGTTGGGAACCCCTGGTTGAAATAATAAAGTTCAGAGCCCTTGTCCGGCCCTTACAAATTTGTGCTTAGCAGTTTGTGCTTGCCAAGCAAACGCTCGTCTCTCAACCAGTCTCTGCCGCGTTTCATCCTCAGGTTTAATGCTGAGACTGTTCGATCTCTTCTACCACGAGGACGTCATCGACGAGGAAATATTCTTCACTTGGAAGGAAGACGTCAACGACCAGTATCCGGGAAAGGGGAAGTCCCTGTTTCAGGTCAGTCGGTAGTTGCGTCGACATTTTAGCTTTTTTCTTTCCTGAGAGAAAGGCCGCGAGTCGTTGAACAGGATGGGAATAAACCACAGCTAGACCGCTCCGAAATACATCGCCGTATTATGGGCCAGGGTGTTCTCAAACTGCCGCTCGTGGGGACGTTGTGATTTTGCTTGTGGGCTATATCTGTAACAACAGC
>JGI24158J21664_10006072_pt1 | contig 15879 bp, 11 predicted proteins | sample Ectturendosymbi3_FD_21664 | JGI IMG/M metagenome (IMG submission 21664)
GGTTGGTGCCCAGGGCCAGGCAAAGTGGGCCAAGGTGGCCTAAAAGTCCTCCACTTATGACGTCACTCACAAAAAACCCGCATCCCCCAAGCAAAAATTTTTTTTTCGAGTGCGGACTAGAAGACTTGCTGCATCTTTTGAGACTTTTACCAGGTCTGTAGAGCATACTGGACCGGAGAAATTCCCGCGCAAAGCCACGTGCGTTTAGGCGTTTTTTTTCCGAAAATCCCCGAAACCTAGCGGATGCCAAAGAGTTACGATGGATGCTCCTCGCACACCATGAAAAAATGTCTCATATCCCCAGGAGATCGTGTTTCTGATCAAACATGTAAAAATTTCACACATATGCTTTTGAAGGTGTTGTTTTATTATGTGCGTATGCATATTACTGTACAAGAAAATAGTCACTTAACCAAGATCACATTTTTTGCAAAAATGAATTGTGTTCCTGTTTTTTCAGGTTGGAGTTACTGAGTCTCTAATTGATCTGAATGAAATGAATGATTCCTTAGCATGCATAACATTGCTATCAAATCAGAACAATTGAAATGTATATTTGTACACATTTTTAGTTAAGAGACGCAATGTTAGCACCTTCATAGCTGGTATGATTTGGCCTAAATCAATCTGTTCTAGCTTGCTTTATCAACAGCATAACTCGCCAGGCGATTGTGCTAGAGAGCTGTTCAAACACTCAACAGACTTGACAAGTCTTCTGGTCTGCAATGAAATATATTTTTTTGGTTTCAGGTTTTTTAGTGAATGATGTCATAAGTGGAGTAGTTTTAGGCCTTTTTGGACCACTTCATCTGGCCCTGGGCCCAAACTGCTGGATGGTAGAATTTCACTGAAGTTTTTACTGGAAATTAGGCTAAAATCCACGTCTTTTGAGACTTTGGATGACTTGCTGGGGTTTCGGGTTCAAAAGTTATGACCTAAAAACAACAAAATAATTAACCCACTGATTAGATAATTATTTAATTTGTTGTTTTTAGATCATAACTTTTGAACTAGAAATGCTAGAAAGATGATCAAAGCTCAAAATACTTGGAATCTAGCCTAGTTTCCAACAAAAGCTTGAGCAAAATACTTCTGTCTTGCAGTTGGGCCCTAGGCCAAGTAACATGAGTGAAAATGACGAAAAGCTATTTTATTTACGACGTCACTCACATAAACCCAAAACCAAAAAAATTTTTTTCATTGCAGACTCAGAGACTTGCCGAGTCTTTTGTGTGTTTGAACTAAAGATCGACCGATATGGCTTTTTTGGGGCTGGTACCGATAACCAATATTTGCAAAATTATTGGCTGATAATATCGGCCAGGCTGATATATTAGTCTATCTCTAGTTTGAACAGCTCTCTAACACAAACGACTGGTGAGTTATGCCGTTGGTAAAACAACCACAAACTGCTTGATTTTGGCTGATTTTCAGGTATGATACATTTATAGATCAGCAGTGAACATGTTAACTTCATGTTAAATTTTTGAGTGCTGGATAGCAATTTTGGAAATAATATCAAATGTGTTTGGGTGTTTTTTAACACCTTCACTGTTGGGTGGATTTGCCTTTAAATCCCACATGAGCCATTATTTTCACACCACGTTGCAACTCCATAACTCCACAGGCAATTGAGCTACTTCTTCAAACCCTCAAAAGATGCAACAAGTCTTCTAGTTGGATGAAAGAAATTTTTTGAAAGCTTTGTTTTTTTTGTGGGGTAGATTTAGGCCTTTTTGGCTGAGGGCATTGGGCCCTGGGCCCCAACCACTGGGTGGAATATTGTGACTCAAGTTTTCATTTGAAACTAGGCTGTAATCCAAGTCTTTTAAGCCTTTGATTAGCTTTCTAGCCAATCTGGTTCAAAAGTTATGGCCAAAAAGCAATGAAATTTCATACCTATGTAAGAAACAAGGGCATTTAGAACATCCCTTCAGAACACAGGTCACTCACGTATCACCGACACCTTGAGTCACTTCGCAAGAAGCTGACACCATGCGTTGCGCTCCTGAGGTGGCTTGCTGCCTCCGGTTGGGGTGCTGGAGCAGCAACTCTACGAACAGCCACCCTAGCCCTGGTGCATTCAACAGCAGAGTACTGCACTTCAGGCTGGTGTCGCAGTGCTCACACCCGCCTTATTGACCCTACCATCAACGGCGCCTTGCGAATTGTGACTGGATGTCTACGTCCTACACCAGCGGACAACCTTCCTATCCTCGCAGGCATCCAACCTGCTGAGCTTTGTTGCAAATGGAGCCAACATCTCTAGCATGTCATGCCATGGAGCCTGGACATCTGCCCCACTCAGCGCTCACCTGTCCATCGAGCACAACAACTCATCAGTTCATCTGACAACAACAACATACGTGCGGCCCAGTGGGCGGATCACCAATGGAATGCGGAGTGGGCGGACAACCCCACAAAACTCTGCATTTTTATCCCCGACACCAGCACCCATCCCCCTGGAGTGACCCTCCCAAGAAGAGCCAGGGACTGACTAAACCGCCTCTGCACCGGTATCAGGCGTTTCCGCTCCTGCTTGTACAAATGGGGTATGGCTTCCTCTGCGGCCTGTGAGTGTGGTGTAGGAGAACAAACCATTGACCATGTTGTCCTCCAATGTCCATTCCATCGACCTCCTCATGGACTGCATGGCCTGACGGTTCTGAACGATAGAGACAATCGAATGGCTGCTCAAGACCTGCCCCGAGATCTAGTGTGGCCAAGCAGTGGTTACAACAACTGGCTCAAAAGGAGAAGTTGTAAACTTGTGCAAAACGGTGAAAGCTAACAGTTCACTCCATATAAGCTTGCAAAATGAACAATATGAATGGTGGATATGTGATGGTTGTATGAAAGGCTGGCTTACTGAGCTTCACTTACTGTGCTTGTAATTGACAAACACTAAGCGTATAGGCAGTATTCCTGTATTTGACATGATTCTCAGCTGCTGCATGCAATACATAAAAATATTGCCCCCTTTTAGGTTAGGCACTTATGATAGTCAACAGGTTCACTGCAATTTTTCACCTCCATTTGGTAATGTTATCTTAATCTTTTTGAATTATTTCAAAATACACTTTTTGCATTAGCTGTGTTCTTTTTCCAGGGAATCCTCATTATACGGTTTGAAATGCCATACAACATTTGGTGCAATGGTTGCAACAAACACATTGGAATGGGTGTGCGGTATAATGCTGAAAAGAAAAAAGTGAGTTACTGGCTGCATGGTGTGATGCACCAACAAAAAATGTTATGATTTGCTTGTTGGTGTAGGTTAAAAGTAATACCTTGTAAGGTTTTTGTTGTGTAATGTATTCTTGGCTATCATTGTGATGTTTTTTCTAGGTCGGATACTACTATTCCACAGCTATATACAAATTTCGCATGAAGTGTCATTTGTGTGATCAACATTTCGAGATCCAAACTGACCCAGCCAACTGTGATTATGTGATTCTGAGTGGTGCTAGAAGAAAAGAGGAAAGGTGGAGTGCCAAAGAAAATGAGCAAATTGAAATGACAGGTGTGAACGCCTGTTTCAATAAAATGAGATAAGCAAGATATAGCTTGTACAGTTACTGAAACATTCAACTGTATATTGTTTTCTAGACAGGGAGGTTAAAAAGAAATTGATTACCGATCCTATGTTCAAGCTCGAACACCAAGTGAAAGACAAAAAAAAGCTTGAAACAGTTGTGCCCACTTTAGAAGAGATTCAAGAACTTCAAGAAGAAAAAAGAGACGATTATTTGCTAAACAAGGCTTTACGCAAAACATTTCGCGATCAAAAAAAGGTTAGTGCTGCTGGTGAGCGTGCATACGAATGAGAATAAAACAAACACTTGAAGACTTTGTAAAATTTCATCCAATAATATTGTGTTGTTGCTGCTTCCTACTTTTAGGCCAGTTGCAAAGCTTGTACCAAAACACGGTTATTTAAATGTATACGGCACCATGAACAGTTTTTACAAAAAAGGTGCACCGTTTTTTGGAGTCTGGCGTTTGCTGAACTTCCACCTGTCGCAGAGAACAGTTGTCAGTACAATATTTTAAAGAAACTCTGCGAATTGTCATTGTTTTAACCGTGCAAACATTTCCAAACCGCCCATATTTATTTCAACGTGGAGAATGAGGGGTTTCGGATTTTGTGTATCTAATATCAAAGGGCATTTCTATGTCTGTTTGGTAGTTTAATTTATATTAATTGTTAATTTTTTCATAATTTATGTCTCAACTGGAAGAACATTGCATTTGTTTAGTTTAAAGTATTTGACTGAAAAAAACGTAGAAGTGGTTAGTAAAAGCGCTTCTTTGTTTAGTGTAGCTCTTTGCTTTCTCTGAATATTACATTGTGATATGCGGCTCATGCTGCTGTGCAAGTCAAGAGTTTTAGCGTGTTTTGAACTTATTAAACTAGAGGTTGGCGGAAGTGGCGAAGTGCGATGATATTTTACTCAAGAAGTCATCCCTGGACATTAATCTACTTCCAGAGTCTGAATCTGACAAGAAGTTGGCGATGTTACTACAGTACCAAGCAGTTCAATGTAAGCCCATATGATCTACCTGTAGTGTCTATCAACGCTTTAGTGAAACCGTTCCGTAGAATTGTTAAATTTCTTGCGTTTTGCCATTATTGTCAATTAACGCAGTTGTGATGAAAAGATCTAAGTTTTCGCGCGGTAATGTTTCATAATGGACTTCCTGACACACTTCAAAAACATTTCGAAAGGCGTACTGTAAATGCTGCATGCCTAGGAATCACACGATTTGTGCAACGAATGCTGAAAATTTGTTGAAACCAATGCTGTTCAAAGCAGGGTATTTAACTAATTCGTTAGAGTGTCTCTCAGTAAATTAATTGACCCGAACTTTTTGCGTCAGAATCCCGCCGTATTTCTCAGAATAAAAATTGTTTTTTCAATGACCGTTTTTTACATATTCAAATATGGACCCGGCATATTTCGTCAGATTTTCTTCTCTGTTAGTTTTCAGTCTCCAGTAAGCCAGTATGTAAGCACCACTTGTCTTTAATCGTTTATTCATTCCAGGGATCATACAAAGATTAAGAGAAGTGATAGCGGCATACCTACTTCACGGATGTAAACATTTATGTATGTTAATATTTCGTGCCGTATCCCCTTCAAAAAAAAGTTGTACCGTATTTATTCGTTTGTAAGCTGCGGCCTATAAAGTTTTTTTTTTCATCGTTTCGTGCGGCTTAATGGCGGCTTACATTTTTCATTTGTTTACCTTATCGAAAGGTATAGATGGCGCTCTATCTTTCCTTGGCTACTTTTTTTTACCAAACTCTCATTTCGTATTCTATTATCATCACCGTCGCATGCATATCCGTCACAGGAGGGATTATGATGAACAGAAGGCAGTTGTAGTGGTGTAAGCTTCATTACCAGGGTTGCCAATTAAACGCGAATCGTGCTAGTACGCGAAACTATCTCAGAGGCTTAGATCAGCTATATCAGTGTTTCTCAAACTTTTTATTCCATCGCCTCCTTTTCACTCTCGACACGTGTTTTTGCCCCCCAAGCCTGACAAGGCAAACAGAAGGTAGTAAATTTAAAGTATTGAATTTAAACAAATTATTAAATAGCTGAACTAAGCCATTAAATAGCTGAACTGAGCAAATGTATTACGACGCTAATATTGCGTTCAGAATTCTTGTGAAAATAATCAACGCTGTAGCCGGGTACATAGACCATCCAGAGTAAGAATTAACGGAATAATTGCTTTAGCAACAACCTCCAACGATTATCATGGTAAATGAAAATTTGCAAGAAACTAAGAAGTCATGGTAATAGGCTATTCAAGTTAACTCAATGATGGATTAGTGGTGGAGCATTTTCTCCCCTTTGTGTTGTTTTACCCCCTATCGCCCCCTTTGTTTTCTCGCCCCCTTGCCCCTCAAAATCGCCCCCGAGGGGGTGATTTTGCTCGCCCACTTTGAGAACCACTGAGCCATATCAAAGTGCGGCTTACAATCAAGGGGGCTGATAATTAAGGACCGCTTGCAATCGAATAAATACGGAATACTGCGTATAACAGGCTATAGTAATAATGTAATAATATAATCTCAGTCACGTAAAAAAAATTCATTGTTCACTTCACGTTTCAGTAGTGGTTTAATTCTCTTAGAATATATAAAAGGTTTCAAACCTTAATTCTGTCGCCACTTGCGCGGATTACCTCTTAAGGTGCTGGACCTATTTTGATAAGATATGTGAAATAGACACCCTCTAAGGACCGCAGAAGCCGAGATGCTTTTAGGCGAGGTTTTTGCGATAAATCGCGAACCACTGAAGCTTCGTCGACACGTAAGACATTGTAAGGCTTTCAGACGCGCATCTTTTGAGGCCTTGACGTATGCTGGTTGAGAAGCGCTGGCTTACAGCGTTCACTGTGGCCTGCAGACTTGGTCTAGCTCAGGGATCGGCAACCTTTTGCTAACTGTGTGCCGACTTAAAGGTTTCAAATCCTTCAGTGTGCCAGCAAGGCACGTATTTTTATACAAGTCAAGGTCAATATGCCTTCTGTGAGAATCATAACAAAATCGATATGTAAAACATGGTGCTTCTGCGTGCCATAGAAATTGCTTGGCGTGCCAAGTATGGCACGCGTGCCGTAGGTTGCCGACCTCTGGTCTAGCTGTTGAATTGGGCTTCCAATTACGCGTGCACATAGTGATATTCCTTAACTTCGTTCGTTACCAAATAACGTTTCTTTCGAAAACTGTATTACCAAAGCCTACCACATAGGACATATACGCCTTTTTGTTGCTCAGCAATGATTACAACGTCTTAGTTAAAGCCACTGCTAAGTTGTGCAACTGTTTCGGCTAATGTTCCTTTTAATAAAAACCTTCACCAAAGTGTTAACTAAACACATCGTTTACATTTGCGTTAGGCTTTACATTTGCGTTAGTAAATGGTGGGTAATCCATTTACTATCACGGGCCGCATGAAATGTGAATTTTCGCTGGCGGGCCGCAAAATCAATTCAATTTATCCTAAAATTCTTCCATTATCTAACTATGAGGAAGAGTGACTTCTCTTGAATTCCTGCCCAAGTACTTTTGACTGGGGTGAGGGGAAATGGTTTGGCTGGAGAGGAAGGTGTAGGCACCTGGGGAGAGTTGTCCCAAGTATGTTAAAAAAAACTTGATTTCAAGACAAACACTGGGGTGCTTTAGCACACTGGGTTTGACCCAGACTTTTGAGTAAACGTTTTATCAATTTGCTCACTCCACAACCGCATTTCCTAGTTTTTTTAGCCAGTCTAGTGTTTCTAAACACAAAAAGTGAGAATTAAAACTTTTAAATCTTTTTAAAATTAACAAAAAAGAGTTGGAGCTATCAAACTACTTTCAAAAATTAATTATAATCAACAAATTGCCGCCCCGCAAGAGGTGCCCACAGCCCTCCCCCTTGCTATACTACTGAGTCTCGTGGATGTTACCACAACAGGAAGGCAATGTTACGTAACTAAAGACATTGTGTGTTGCAAGTGCTGATATTGAATAGAATACTCTGTGGTTTTAGGTGCTGCCTTGAAAATCGTTTGTAGGTTCTTAATGTGCTCGCCTTCCGAGGTAAAAAAATCCACTTTGGACGTCCATATCGCGGTCGCAATTCTGAATAGTGAGATGCCCACTTTACTAAGGCTCCTCACAATATAAATCAGTTGAAGTTAATTCGCCACTGACAAAAAGTGTCCGTAATAGCGGGATGCCCGCTTTACCGAGGTGGTCGTAAAGCGAGGTGCTATTGTATTTTCAAAGACCGTTGGAGAAATTTAAGAGGCTGTTTCGGTCCCTCAAAACTTTTTCAAAAATCCACTGGTTACGCCGACCTATTGCTGTAGATGCGCGTTTTGAGCAATGATTTCAACTGCTTTTTTCCAGTAATTGATGCTGTTATTGATTGCAGTGTCTACGAAAGTGGAATCGTACTCCTTAGCCAGCGCGGCGCTAATGATTGCCGTGCTTTTGATGCCAGTGTTTGTCTTTGTTTAGCATTCGACAGCAACTTGACTGAATCCCGACAACAAATTCATCGACAACCAGTTTTGAAATCGACCAGTTCCAGAAATGATGCAATCCAGCACCTTTCAGCGAAATTGCCTCGGACACTAAGCTCGGTATTAACATCCAAATCGTCCGGTGAGCTGTGGTCGAAAGAATCAGCTCAGCATTCCACTGCGTTTAGCCATGGGGCTAAACTTGTGAAACGAAAATATTCCGGGTCAGGACATGAACACGCTCGACAAAGCACACCTGCAAAAGCAATCAAGTCGACCTCGGTCCCTACTGACGCTTTTAGCAATGACCTGCGCAAGAAAACAACGGAAAAACAACAAAGTTTACAGAACGAAAAAAATAATGAGCCATCGTGCAGTGAGCCAAGAACTACGAAGTTTTTTTCTATCGTTTCCAAACGTGCTGTTTCTGCCAGCCAAGCCGACGAACCTGGCGACCAGACCAGAATTGCCAGTTCGAACGATCTGAACAAAAACCGGATTTCATCGTCAAGTTTAGTTGCGTATTTGTCAGATACCAGTTCAGATACCAGCGACTAACCAAATACATGCAAACAGCACTGCTGCGTTCGAAAGGTTGCGAAATATTTGTCAGGCAGTTCACAAATTGCTTTGTTACATCGGTTTATTATATCGATTACTGACATTTTCCCACCCTACGTGTTTTTTACGTGAAGGCCACCGTAATTCCTGTACGTCTTTGTACTTTTTTATTTTGATGGCGGCAGACCGAAGCTTGAATTGTGCTTCTTGCCGGGACGGTTGGGATAAACGCTCTTGCCCAAGGAGCGCTACGGCTGTGGATCGAAAACCCAACCTTCCAATTGAGAGGCGGACACTTTACCACTGAGCTATTGCCCCCTTTTTTGCACTTATAACTGCAAAATCGTTATCTGTTGAAAGNAGTTATACGAGAGGTCTTTGAGGTTTTCTAATTGTTTAAAATCTGCTCTGTACTTTTGCTGTTATCAACCTAGNAGGCATTTAGCCTAAAATTGATTTGTTTTTAGCAAACCTGATCCGACCATGGTTGACGTTTANGTTGGCGCCTCATAAGTGAGATTTCCCTCAAGCAAATAACATCTAGTTTCTTCACATTTGCGAGACGGTGCATTGCAGGTGGTAGCGGCAGTTAATAGTTTGATTTCATTGGTTGCTGACACCACAAGTATTTGTCAAGTTTCGTTATCTGGTGTAAGATGGGTTGCTGCTACAGTGCCGTGCGGAGCAGAGGTGGAGAAGAACCTCCCAAGCCCAACCACTGGAAGCCTTTGAAAAAACGGTCCTGTACGGACGTGATACCTCTTGGAATTTTCATTCTGTTTTTTGTTGGCATGGTTAGTCTAACTGTTTTTATGTTGTATACCTTCAAGCCTTGGCTGCGTGAATGATGTGCGTGCTTCTTGGTGTTCACTGTTTTCCTCATAAGTTCTACAGTCGCATCAAGTGTTAGGCGGTTAATTGGAACCGATATTTCGTCGCACCATAATATGGGTATTGACTATTTTTTCACCGATTATAATTCATCGTTTTTAACGTATTGGTAGTTTCAGAACACCTGGAAAAGATAGTTTTTAACTGAAAGGCGTCAGCTGTGTAGAAAAGGAACACGGCAGCCAATGAAACGCCCTTGATTTTTATACGTTCGCGCAGATGGTTGGTTTTAGCCGCAGTAAGCTGCCGAGGATGAATTAAAAATTGGTTGATGCGGATCGGTTCATCGTAAATTGCAAAATGGTTCATGTCGCAAAATGCATTTTCAGCATTTAAGTTGCTTGTTGTTACTTCTCAGATACTCATCGGTCTTTTTTCCATTATAAGTGGTGCAGCGAGCCGGTTGGTTAATGGATACGACAGTTACGGAAATGTATGTGACAAAATAAACAAAAAGTTAACAGATCACCCCAATTCTGGTCTTGATCTGCGAGGCAGAAAGTAAGTTGATCCGACATCTCGGAAGCATTTTTGAACTATGCAGTAACGGATATTTAAAATTTTTACTTAAAAATGCTGCCCACCTTTACGGCTCCAATACTCGGGTAAATTGATGTGTGCACCACATTTCGTATATTGTGTTTTCTTTTATTCCGTCTTTGATGGAGTTGCTGTGTCAAAATTGGTTTGGTTTATCGGTGCTTGCTAAAAGTTACACAGCTCTATTTCCGGTTTTGCAATGAATGCTTTTCCGCTTTATTCTCCATATGCTTTTTTTGCAGATTTGTGTTTTTTATGGATGTATTAGATCCGAAGTCTTCTCTGGAAGTGTGCGTCAAAAAATGTCCTGATCGTGATCTTGCAAATATGGAAGTGAGTGCTGCGTTTGAAATGTAACAGACACAAGCATGAGTTCAACATCTTGCTTTTCTGTTGCAGGACGTTAAGCGGTTTGCTGATGAAACTGGTTCGCAGCTGTGTGATTACAACATTCCTGTTGATCAGTACACAAGCAGTTCTCAAAGCAAGATCGGTCCTTGCCCAGTCCTGCCGTTAAAAACCAGGTTCTTAGCTGTGTTTACAGTGGTGATTGTCTTTTCTTGTTTTCACAGTTTTCTTGAGCATGTGTACATGTTGGCAGGAATAGCAACAATTTCTTTTTAGCGGGATTTGTAAGACTGTGCATGTTAATCGTAAATTCAGCCGCCGTTACTCACAGGACGTTCTGCATTTATGTTCAGCTCTTCCATCTTCTATCGATGTGTCCCAGATAATGTTCCAGAGTTTCTGACGAGTTTGGTAGCCTTCGTCAACAACTTGGATACAATTAGTCGCGTGCTCAGCGACATATACGTGTGCAGATATGCGATCATTGGTCTCAGTTTTTTGGCTGTGTGTAAGTTTTTTGTGTGTTTCGTTGTTAACGTGTGTGCTACATTTCCCGTAACAAACATTGCGTTTTACAGTTGTTTCATTCATCATTGTGTTGCTGATTCGTTACGTTGCAAGCGTTGTGGTGTACATCATCAATATTGTCGTGGCATTATCTTCAGTTGGTGAGTGTATTCATTTATCACTTTATTACATACTTGCACAGTCATCTTGTGTGATTGTAGAATAGATCGTTCGTCAGTTGATTAGTATTCTTGTTATAATCAGTCGGAACAGCGTTGCTGTGGTGGATGTATGCGTCCGCGAAGTTGAACTTGGACATCAAGCCTTTCAACATCACTTTGGTAGACGAAACGAGCAATGCCCAAACGTTCTTGTGGTATTCCATTGCTGCTACCGTGATAACGGTAAGCTTTATTGTTTGAGCTAAATTATCGTCTTACGCGCGAAATGCAGGACAAGCGTTGGTTAAGGTGAATGGAGCTGGGAAATTGTGGGTTTAAAGATGTTTTTTTTTGTTAATTGGGGACAAAGTTTCGGGTTCGTTACGCGGGTTACGCCTACATTTCTTAACTTTTTTGGAACTGATTTCGCGGGCTGTGGTTTCATCTTTTCTAACCGCAGTCCGCAAGTCGTTCTGCGTTACCACATCTTCATTTTCGTTGAATTAAGACCGAATTTGTTTTTCGGGAAGCAAGATTTCTAGATTAAGGGTCGAATGCACCAACAGTTGATCCAACGCTGAACCCTAACAACGAAAATTTTGCTGAGCAATGGTCAACATTTTTTTATGTTCTTTGGGTGAAAATTCAGCTGTCACATTGTTTGGAGAGTGCCAGATTTTGCACGAGCATTGTTGACAATGCTGAATTTAGTCTTGAGACATTCTACTGTTTTTTAGACTGAAGAAAAACTTAGGTAGTGCGCATGGAGTGGTGATGCACTTCACTGAAGAGGATTTCTAATCAGCATGATAGTGGTTTGTGAATGCAATATTGAAAGTGGTTATGAGACTATGGGACAAGTCAAAAAAAATTTCAATGGTGGCTCATGCATAACAAACATGTTACGTTATGATTGTTCATCAAACACCAAGCTGTACCAGAGGTTACAAGCATTTGTGCACCAAAAATCAGAACTGGGCACAACCGATATATAAGTATGGCTGCTTTCTTTCCAAAATGGTGCACACGGAAGCTATACACCTGATGGTGGTGTACAACTAGAAATGAGCGATCAAAACAGAAACACCATTTTGTTTTTATGCAGCAGTTGTAAAACCATACGAAAGCTTTTCTTGCGGCTCGCGAGAGCTTTACCAATTGCAGAAAATGTTGCAAAAGCTCGACCTGAAGTAAATAATTGTCGTTACAGAATTTCTTCAATACTACAACGAAATCTCTACATCGAAATGAAAATAGACTTTGCGGCCCGCGGCAAATTTATGCTGATAATTTGCCCCTTCGAGCTTTCTGAGTTGTGCAGGCCTGTTATAGTCAGTGGGCTACAGTTCACCTATCCAACCACATAAGTCTGCTTCTGATGAACATTTTTTTAAATCAAGAAGATATCAGTGAGGCAAAAGCTTTTATTTTCACAGCAGTTAATTTTTGCACCCAAATAATTGTTCAATGCTGTCAATTGGCTGCATTTCTGAATAGACTCCTTCCCTAGATCCTGGCTTAACCTACCCCTTGCCTGGATTAAAAGCTTAAATACCTCCGTCTGATCCGTATTGGTGCAGTCGACCCTTAGCCTTACAAGCCGTTACTCAGGAAGTTAATGGACGTAACATGGACGTTTGCCCTTAAATTTCAGGTGTGCGTAGCTGGCACTACTTGCGCTTCTATATGTTTTTCGTCAAAATTATGCGCATAAGCGAATAACGGCAAAATTTTTCCGGTTATTACATCTAATTAATCCATAGCGTTTGCGGTATCTTTTTAAACAAAATAACCGCTTAGCTTAGACCCTGGGAGTAGCATCGGCAACAGGTTAAAATTGCCAGAGCTGCAGTTTATATTTCGCGTTTGTGCGGGTTGACAAAAATTGCAGCTTTTGTGTTGTGTGGGGCAGGCGCGGGTTCTACACTATTTTGTAATAGATGAGATTAAAAATGTGCAACCCGTACAAGGCTGTATTCTGAACGTGTCCACTCTGTCGTTCCAAACTGAAACTATCCGAAAGCAGTTACGGCATGCCTCTTACATGTAATAATACCTGCCTCGAGCCGCAAGTTCATCTCGGTGAAAAGTTGTAGGATTTGTAGTCAACCTTAAAAAAATAATTATTTTCCATAAACCAAAATTCATGCAATTTTCGGGAGCTATGTTCATGCGTATTTGCCCTGGTCCTATGTTTAAAATTTCTTCGTTCTTAAACAACCCACAAAATGATGAAGGTACTTTAAAACAATAAGCTTTAATTAGTTTAAACAAAATGATAATGATTTTCGCAGCCGGTAGCAAAGAGTAAATTCAACAGTTGTTGTAATGGAAAGACGGTACAAGGAAGCACCAAGAAAGTGACAAACACAATTGGTGCGCATTAGCAACTGACATGCTGCGCCCCAACTTGGGCCAATTCTTTTTTTTCTCAGAAATTTTGCTGATACTGTAATTTCGTTTGTATCATTTTCAGGTGAAGTGTGTTTTTCGTTTCAACTGATTTCCACTTCCGCATTTTAGGTTGTGCTTCTTCTCTTGATTATTGTTATGAGGAAACGAGTTGCACTGACCGTGGATTTGTTCTACGAAGCTGGACGCTGCATGGTTCACGTTCCGTTTCTTTTACTCCAACCAATATGGACATTTTTGGTGCTGGCGCTGTTCTGGATGGGCTGGGTTGCCGTGTTTGGATTCTTGGCAACAGCGGGTAATTCAGGTTTTACTCTGCCTGATGCCGTTACAGATAGGGTTTCTTGGTCGAACGTGTGGTCCAACGTCTTGTGTTGAACAGGCGAACCCTATCTGTCCAATGAACACGAAGGCTGGGTGAGGTACAATGAAACAGCTTTGGTTCGATACATGTGGTGGTATCACGTGATCGGTGTTGTTTGGATAAGCGAGTTCATCCTTGCGTGCCAGCAGATGACTATTGCGGGAACTGTTGCGAAGTTCTATTTTACCAGGTGATGAACCCATTTTCCGCGTTTTATTGATATTCTGTGTTTATTGCCCTGTGGCGGTTCCTGCAGTACTCAAGAAGGCATCGAATCGTGAAGCTTTTTTCATAGAAGTAATGAAACAATCACGTCGTGTTTTTGATGGGCTTCACTGGCTACTCATGTTTTGATTTCTTTGTGGTTACCTGGCGGCATTTTGCTGCTCAGCGATAAATAGCGTGCGATAAGTCAACGCACAGGGTTAATAATGGAGGCCGCGGAAACAGCTTCATTGCTGGTCACGGATTTCAAAGACAATGTTTTTGTACAGAGACAAAAGCAAATTGGGAGCGCCCATTCTCTCTTCCATCAGTCGCTTGATCGCGAATCACTTGGGTTCATGCGCTTTCGGATCTTTTATCATCGTATTGGTGAAAATACCACGTTGCATTCTTATGTACATACACCGGCAGATTAGCGACTCAGTAAGTTGTAGTATCTTCAAATGGGTTATTGTCGGACTGTATATTTTATGCGCTACTACTTCTTTGCAGGACAACGTGGTGGCAAAAGTTCTGGTCAAATGCTGCATTTGTTGTTTGTGGATACTGGAAAAGTGCTTGCGATACTTGAATTACGTAAGCACTCATGCTTTCTAGTTTTTGTTACAGCCTTTTGTGCTATTAACGCGTTACAGATCTCTTCCCACACAGAATGCCTACTCCCTGGTCGCCATCAACGGAACGAATTTCTGTAAATCGGCCTGCGATGCCGTTGCGACGTTGTTGTCCAATGCTCTTCGAGTCATTGCTATTAATTCCGTTGGAACTTTCGTCTTGTTTTTAGGTGAGTTTACGCACTTATTTATCACCGTGTTTTTCATTACAAATCAGTTATAATTTTAACATGGTACGTGGCATTATTGTGTTGGGGCGCGCAGATTCCCAATTTAATGAAGCGAAATCTGTTGCAGCTTTTTTGCTCTTTTCTATTGAGCAGCTACATACATAGAAATATTAGGCTGAAACGTTTCAACTGATTAAGTAAACGCATTGAATAAAGTTTGATGCTTTTTGCAAACTTTCTGAGTACTTTTGTCCTTATTAAATAGGTGGCCTATTTTGTTTTGCTTTTGCTCTTCACTTTCCTTTTCAATGAAAAATTACGAATGTCTTTTGGCGTTTTAGTAATGTATTGTCTGGTGGGTCGCACATTTTTTTTGGAGATCTAAGGTAGTTGGGACAAAAAAGGATGAAAAACAGTGGTAGTCTGTTGTGTTTACCAACGACTTGTTACAAATGTGTTACAACACACGCGCGTCACGCATAGTGCTGGGTTGAAAGTAAACGGCGTTTCCACGGGTGTGCACGTGCCACCTCTAAAATGATTCGCGAATTGCACCGTGCATGCATGAAAGTGAGGTGAATTTTCGGCTTTGGAGTGGTTGTGCAGTATGGGGCGCCGTTCGTAAAAATATTATATCTGACAGATTTAGCACAAAAAGTGTTATCTCTGCGCAGAGATGATTAATAACGCTGTCATAGAAAAAGCGCATCGAAAAGGACTGCTCGGCTAGGCGTTCTTGCCCGAAAATAACGTTGGCAACACACATCACTTTAATAGCATTATCACAGTAAACCTACCGCTTAAAGAATAAAAAAAACGAAGGATGCATACAGTAGCCTAGCTTTTGCCAGGACCACTGAAAGAGAAGACTAAATTTTTCTTTAAACAGGACGCATTGCACCTTGTGTTTGCAGCTTGAGTTGCTTTCAATCTCGCACCTGAACTTCGCATTTCAGTGCAGGAATGCTAGTTATGTTAAGTAATAAGTAGGTATTGCAGCTTATTACATATACGAACGTATGCATCCTTCGTTTCTTTGATTCTCGAAGTAGTAG
>JGI24158J21664_10006073_pt1 | contig 15878 bp, 8 predicted proteins | sample Ectturendosymbi3_FD_21664 | JGI IMG/M metagenome (IMG submission 21664)
CAAGCAAACACAGTAATTTGCAATTTGGAGTTCACAGATAATTTCAGTAGTGCCACAAAACCTGGATAATTGCTTTGAGAAAAGCAAGAGAGTCGATCTCCACAGAACCTTGTTGACAGAATGCACACCAGGCTAAAAATTCTTGACATATGTTTCCTTGGAATGGGACAGGCTGGCAATGGCAATTCGATAACACTGTTTTCACAATTGATGTTTTGGCAATTAAGGCACTACACTTTTGATGGGACCACTTGTGTATTTTCAAAAGCTAGGGTTTAGGTTTAGACCAGCTATGTCCAACCAAAATTGCTTACTGAGCCAAAAATTATGTCACTATCTTGGACCAAGGCCACACATTGAATGACATGTTAATGAGGGCTGCACATTGAGTGACTTACTTTGATCTTAGAAACTAAATTTAGTTTCAGCTAATGTACTGAAAGCGTTCCAATCCTAAGTGCAATGGGAACAACTGTTTCACACCTTTAATCATCAAGTGTGATTTCATAGTCAAGTTTAGTGCAAAGGAACAAGGATTGATATCAGAAAACTAGTAGAATATTTGGACCAAGGTGTCAGTGGACATGTAGAAATCTACATGTACGACATGCAGTATGGACGTAATCAAGTGGCGTTGAGGACCACCTGATTCAAAATGTCTAATTTAGGATTATCAAAAGCAGGACAGGTTGTCAGTAAGTGGGTTACTGATACTACAACGAAAACCTAAACGAGGCTGCACAAAGCGTTTTGACTTGCCACATGGGGCCCATAGATTGGACATAGCTGGTTTAGGTTTATGGCTTAGGACTTAATGTTTGAAATATTTCAAAAACTCACCTTTTTCGTATAAACATTTGCGACCACCATTGTTGAAATGTCCTGTTACCGAAACATCTTGTCAGTGAACTGGTGTCGCCAAACTGTCCTCAGATGGTTTTCCAATCAGAGCAAATGGGATTTGAGCTCTCTTTGCAGTATTACAGAAATGAAGGGTTGGCTAAAACTTCTAATACCTGAGCTTTGTTTGCCAAATAGAATGTTTTAGTGTAAATGAAACTTAGCTGCTTTTGCTTTAGGATATTTGTATAGTAAGCAGCAGCTGTGCACTGCAAGATACCATCTCATGTGATGCCACAAATATTGTAAAAGCATTACATGTGAAAACTGTTCAGTTTTCCTAGTTCTTTGTTGGAGCTAAGAAGTAGGAAGGCTTGTAGACGTTGCCTTTTGTGCATAGTGCAAGGTGTGGATAGCAGTACTCAATAAGTTTTTGCTGTTGAAAACAGTAAAAGTAGACTGTATTTCAATTTCCAATCAACTTGAGGCACACCAAGAGAAATGAAAATATTAATGTGTAAAAACGAATGGAAGCTGGAGCCATGTTATGAAAAAAGGGGAGCTTTGGAGCCAGAGCAATGCTCATAAAAGCCAAGAGCTCCGGAGCTGGAGCCACAGCCATGTTCATAAAAAGGAAAGCTCTGGAGCCAGAGAAGTTTAATTTTTATGAGGGCTTCACAGCTCTGGTTTTCTAACATCTTCTATTTTTATCTACATTAGGTGATTGCTTCAGCAATAATTTCAATAATTTACAATGAATTGATATTTCAGCATGTTGCTTTCAACATGTAAGTGATTTGTAGCATTGAGTAATCAAAAGTTATATCTGGTGTTGCTATTTCTTTAAACGTAATGAAGAAGATGAGTGAAAGGGGATTTTTTAAATCATACGTAAATCAAGCTGAAGATGATTTTCAGGTATCAGAAAAAGGTTTTTGCAAATGGCTTTTTCAGTTGGAAAATATTTTGTATCACTGTTTTAATTGCATTTTAGTTTTGTGGTTACATGTGTACAAAGTGTTTTGATCATGTACTATTCTGTGCATCGTTTCATATCACAAGCATATACTCAGAAAGCCGAATCTTTGGTTTCAGATAAAAAGATTTGTCTGGTCTCCAGACAAAAAATTAGATAATTAATCAAATACTGAGGGGGTTAATCAATTATTTTGTTATTTTTAGGACATAACTTCTGAAACAAATGTTAGAAAGCCAATCAAAGGCTCAAAAAACTCAGATTATAGGCTAGTTTCCAACAAAAACTAGAGTCAAAAAATTCCTTCTAGCGGTTGGTGTTCAGGGCCAGATAACCTGGGCCAAAATGGCCTTAAGCCTACCCCACTTATGACGTCACTCACAAAAAAACTGAAATCCAAAACTTTCCAATTTAAAAAAATGCAAACTAGAAGACTTGCCACATATTTTCAGGGTTTGAACAGCTCTCTAGCACAATTGGCTGGCGAGTTACGGAGTTGCAAAGTGACATGAAAATAGCAGCTCATGTGTGGTTTCAAAGTACAAATGTTTTGTACACCGGCAGTGAAGGTGTTAAGGAAACAGCTTGTTAATTGAGAAGACTCAACAATGAAAAGAGGTGAATTATATCACAAATGTATGCTAAGCATCATTCATTTTCATAAAACGTTTGACACATGGACTGCCAAGGTATGATATATTCTCACTTGGAAATCGACATAAAACCAGCAGCATGGCTCCTTTGCCAATTGCAGTAGAGAGCTGTTCAAACCCTCAAAAGGATTCGGTAACTCTTCTAGTCTGAAATGAAAAAAAATTGGGGGTTTTCGTTTTCTTGTGAGTGTGGTCATAAGTGAGGTAGGTTTTTGGCCATTTTGGCTCATGTTACCTGGCCTAGGGTCCAACCGCTAAACCAAAGTATTTAGCTGAAGTTTTCATTGGAAACTAGGCTAGAAGCTGAGTCTTTTTAGCCTTCGACTGACTTTCTAGCGTTTCTGGTTCAAAAGTTGTGATCTAAGATAAACAAATCAATAAATTATCTAATTATGGGATTAATCAATTATTTTGTTTACCTTAGATCATAATTTTTGAACCCGAAACCCCAGCAGGTCATTCAAAGTATCAAAAGACTCAGATTTTAGTCCAGTTCGCAAATACTATCATCTAACATTTTGGTATCAGGGCCAGGTGAAGTGGGCCAAGATGGCCTAAAAGTCCTCCACTTATGATGTCACTCACAAAAAATATAAAACACAAAACCAAAAAATTATTTTTCATTGCAAATCACAAGACTCCAGATTCTTTTTGCGCGTTTGAACAGCTCTTTAGCGCTTAAGGTGCCGGAGTTATGCCCGCGCAAAGCCATGTGCGATCCAGCTGTTTTTGCGTGAACCACTTGATTAAGACCAGCTGCGAAGGTATTAATTGTTGTTTGTTTAATAATGTCGTTAAGCATGCTGTCAACCATGTATTTTTCTATTTCAAAAAACGTGTTCATGTTCATCTTTTGAAACTGGAATTGTTGGCCAGTTGTATCAAGTGCTACGCCTCCTTATTTTTGGGTGGAAGCTCAGCAACTGCTTTCAACATCATCTGTGCAGTACATCACTCCATACTTCTTCTTTGAGATATATGATTAGGTGGTACAAATTTACAAATGAAAACAACAGTTATATGTGGATATCTGGTTTATGCAATTGGATGTTATGTGACTAACCGGACTATTTTCATGACATGTGACTGGCTTTGGTTTGGGATTCCAGAATCCTGTTCGATAAGCGGTTTATGCATTTAACTGATCTGCAGTCATCTGTATTGGTTTTAAATCCTCATTTTTAAAGTTGACATAAGTAGATAAAATTTGACACATTTTTAGTTAAAGTGCTGATGACCTTTTTCATTGTTCACATGAATTTCTGATTAATTCAAGACAAATTTGGTAAAGCTCGACGATATTGTTGTACCACTGAGCATGGAGTGTGATTTGAGCAACCAGCTAACAAATTTTCAGTTTGGTTTTAATTGTGTGTTGAAGTCTTACGAGTTTTAACCAGGCTTTAAAGGATACACCCATGATGTCATCACTGCTTTATTTAAGTACACTTCTGGCTGATATTTTTGCTTCACTTCATGTTTACATTATGATTGTAAGTGTGCTTAGTAGCATGTTTCTCATTTTTTGCCATATTTGTCACTTTAAATGAGTGGTTCTCAAAGTGGGCGTAATCACTCCCAGGGGGGGAATTTTGAGGTGCAAGGAGGTGAGCAAAACAAAGGGGACAATAGGGGGTAAAACAACACAAAGTACGAAAAACACTCAACCACTAATTGATCATTTAGTTAACTTCAGTAGTCTACTATTATGACATACTAGTTTCCTGCACATTTTAAGTTACTATCGATAATCATTGGAAGTTGTTGCTAAAGCAATTTATCTGTTAAATTTTTACTCTGGATCATCTCTGTGCTTGGCTACAGTGTCGATTATTTTCACAAGAACTCTGAACGTATTATTAATGTTGCAATACAATTGCTTGTTGTGCTATAAGGGTACTGGGACCATGGTATGTATCTATTTCTTTAAATAAAATTCTTGAAAAATACTAACTTGTGTTTGCTTTATCAAGCTGGGTGCAACAACAATGTGTCAAGAGTGAAAAGAGAGTGATGGAACAAAAGAGGAGGAACACTAGTTTAAATTATAAATGCTAACATTCCATCACACTGAAAAATCTGGCTTTGGTAAATTCATCCAGAGTTAAAGATTACTTAGTGATCACTTACTGTCTTTAAATCAACTTTTAGACGTTTAGAGCTGATGTCTGACTTAGTAACCTAGCCTCATTCCATCAAACTCTTTTTCCAACCTGGCATGGTATGGTGAACATTGATTTCTACACAATTGTCTAAAGATTCATTGAATATATTCTTTGCTTCAAAATGCAATGTGCAAATTGTGAACTAGTTACAAGTAACTAGTATCCACAAAAGCAGCAAAGATGTATCAATCAGCAAGTTTCTTTAAGAAATCGATTTCATGTAAGCCTATGCATCCTCAGTCATGAAATCTTGAAAGTAAAATCTTTGTTGAATGCAAATTGTTAACATACAAGTTACAGGATTATCTTTCCTAGAGTCAAAGGTTGTCTTATTTTTTTAGGTGTTTGGTGAAATGTGTAGACTTTTTCTAAGCTTTTAATTCTTTTCATTGCAGAGAAGTCAAAAGCTTAGTAAAGCTTATGAAAAAATGTATGAAAGACCAGAGAGCCTCATCCAAGCAAGGCTGTTGCCTGGAGAATTGGCTATTGGCCATGCCAAAAAGGTATTGTGTTTTATTGACTCAGCCTTAAGATTGCATGGCTGTGAGAATTGAATATCATGTTGTTTCTGTTAATGTGTACCAGTAATGATTAAGTTGTGAAAGTTGTGTTGGTTTTGATTGAAAAGATAGAGCAGCTTGGTTAGACAAGATCGTCTTTTGTATTGTTTATGAAATAAGCATCATTCACTTCAAAAATCTTTGATCAGCAATAGCTTCAATGTGGTTCTCTGTCTGATGATTCAGTAAAAAGGTGAATCAGTTGATCTTTTGTCTTTCAGTTTCTTGTATTGTAGGGTTGGGCATTACTGTATTTTGTCTGCTTTGGTTGTCCTAGTATCAGTCTCTATTATATTGAGATTTGATTTGAGTCTTGTTGCACCAAATAATCCTGCGCCTATCAAACCTTGTTGCTGGAAACTTGACTGTTTTTTGTAGACCAGCTTCACAATTTTAATTGCTGCCATTCCTGTGGCACTTATGTGGGGTTGGCATTTTACACCACATGGAACCTGTTTCTGCCACTACTTGAATAATAATCCTGTTGTATAAGATTAGTGGTTTCAGTAATTTTGCAGATAGAATATTGGTACAATAATTGTAATAAAAAGACCAATCTCAACATATCATTGTGAGAAGTGAGAGCAAACTTGCCAGTAACAGGTTTCACTGAACTGTAACTTAAAAGTTAAGTTGGAGTAAGGTTTTAATTTGATACTAATATTAAACTTAACAAAGTTTCAAGTACAATAAAAGATGACAAAAACGTTATCCTAAACGCTTCCAGTGTTCTCAGGATTCGCATAGGGTATCAGCTATCAAGCTTTTTTGTCATTTCTTGTATGGAACTCCTTTGATAGAAACCAAAATAGACTACAGATATTTTCAATCGGAACATAAAATATTTGATGTGGACTACAACTACATGTCAACACAAGGCACAGATTCCCCACGCTGTAGAGATTGATAGTTGATATTACTGTATTTTTTGGGCCATGAGGTGCACCAGATTATAAAGCGCAGAATCAATTGAATGCTAACTGTTCTATTTTCACACATAAGGCACATTGAATGAAGCAAAACTCAGGTAGGTCAAACTGTATTTAATTCAATTAAATAAAAAGCACCATTTACCACATAAAATTGGTTCTAGGTAAGAAAGCACAACCAGATACATACATTAAGCACACCGAGTCATACTGGGCACTTCTGATTTTTGAGAAAATTTAATGATTTTAAGTGTGCCTTATGGTCCAAAAAATACAGTAATTGCTTTCCCTGGATGCAGTAAACTCAAATAACTTCCATGTAATGGGAAGAACTCACTGAACTTTCTACATTCTTGTTTGGACTGAACTGAGTTTTGTGAACTGTTCTTACCAGAAATTAGACATTTTCTACAAAACTAATGCCACTTGATTGTGTAAACAGCTAGCAGAAGAGTGTTACAGTTCTTTACCAAGAGTTTGTATTTCTCAAAACAGATCATCACTTTGTCAAACTTTTGTCAATATGCTGGTGCCTTCCATGTGGAAAAGCATTTACACATATGCTGATCATGTTTGTAAGTAGAATGACGCATTGCATGGAAGATAAGATCTAGAATCTCCCATGTTCTTCCCTTGAACTAAGAAAACATACTGTTTAGTCTCAAACACATTCAACATCACACGTCTCAAAACTTAAATTTCCTACAAANTTCCTTAAGGCCAGTCATATAACAGAAAAATAGGTCCTTTGTCACTAATCCATGATTCATCTGATACACTATAATTAATGTTGATTTTAGCATGAAAACACTGTTTTGCAAGTGTTCCAGGCTTTCTACCATGTCTCTTGAATATCTCATCTCTGATGTAACTATGAATTGGCATGGTGTTACCATGCAAATTAAAGTGCAGTGTATGACATCCTTCTCTAAACTACTTGTTGGCCCCCCTGACATAAAGATAAGCTGAAACTTGTCCCAGGATGCAAAAGCAGTCATAGAACATGCCACAAATGCTGATTGTTGAAAAATACCATGTGTGTTGAAAATCATCTTCGGAGTAAACTTTTGTGCAATGCATCTAGAACACCTATAACTTTCATTTGGGACTGGAGTTAGATTAAAATTCAGTGCTGTACATTTTGTAAGTGTTTTATTTTTTCCTATTTCAATTGCCACTCTAAGAACTGTATTTAACAATGATGGAAAATCTAGCAACACACAAAGTATAATCTGCAAAAATGGTAGCAATTGTTACAGTAAGTTAGAAACACTTTACTTGCAGGAAACTCTGTCCTGTCTGTTGCAAGTTTGAAACAAGCCTGTAGCCTCAGCATCCCTAAACAATGAAACAACCCTTGGTTGATTTATCAGACGCCTCACTTATTTGTCTACATTAAATCCTGTTGAACACCACAACAGTCAAATCCATTGATTTCTCATCATTGCTAGTTTTGAATTGGCTCATGTATAAGAGGGAACACTGGTAACAGGCAGCTCAATGGGTCTTCAAGTCATGACTGGACAAAGTCCGATCGACAACTGTGGCTTTGCAATCCGTGCAGGGTTGAACATGGACTCTGTTTCCAGACATATCAAACATAGTATCAGGGTTTTTTTTAATAGAAAATGTTGGGTACCCGGTATTGATTTGTAGGGACCTGATTTCTCTGATTCTAGGGACCCGGTTTTCTTTGATTCTAGGTACCCAATGATAATTTTCGCTGATTCTAGGGACCCGAATCGGGTCCCTAAAACACCTTAAAAAAAACTGATCATATTAATTCCAACATCAGCACAAAATAATTTTCAGTCCACTGTTTCTTAAAATTACAACATTAATCTTCAAATACTGCTTGTTAGACGGTGTTAAATAACTCATGTTACATAATTTTTGTCAGATAATTATTTAGCTAGTATGATAAAGTCATTATTGAATTATGTAACATCTTTGCTGTGCAGCCATTTCACGTAAGTCACCATGTGTTTATTTGGATGAGTTATTAAAGCGAGGTCTATAGTAAACTTTACACACCAGATATGAAGTATTATTCTCTCCACATGTTGTGAGTATAAGACTTGACTTTGGCAAGCTCAGAGTTTGTCTATCTGAGTTTTGAGAATTAGACAGCTGAGCTGTAACCTCAAGGGGGCTGGTTGGACAGAAATCTGTGAAAGCACATTGTTGTGAAAACACATTCGCCTTCACACATCTATATCCAACTTGTTTACGTCAATGTGTTTTGGCTGACCAAGTGAAAATGATTCAGGAAATATTCAAAGTGAGCTCCTGAAAGTTACAGTCTGCAGTGTAACAATTTTTGTGCTGCATGTGTATGTATTAAATTGCTTCAGAAAGGAATGCTCTTTGCCAGGATATGTGACGCAAGATATCAACATGAAGTATAAACCTATTTAGAAGTCACAGATTTGTTTCATCTGTTATAATAACAAAATCATGAATGTGAATTTAAGTTGTTGGTGTAGGCATCTCAAGTTGTTATCAAACTGTAGCATTGTTTGTCCTTATTTGCAGCTTGTGTAGTCTGTGTTTGTTTCATTTTAAAACTAGAATCATGAAAAACAAGCACAAAGCATTAACATATTTAACACTAGAAGGGCAGCTGTTTTTGCATAACCTAGAAGGACGGAATGCGTCAATTCACGCAATGCTTTTTAAATTGCGGAATTATGAAACATTTTATTCAGAAAACTGTTTTGTCTTGTATAAATTTCTGTCTACCGATTTCTACTTTTTTACTTGGAAAACAAAAAGTTACCGGTATTTTTGTAAAAACGCCTAATGCATTACACGTTGTGCAGCTCACGATTTACACCTTTTGTATGCGCAGGTACCTTGCACGGTTTTCTTATGACTTTGAAAAGTGTCAATAGTGCAATTCATGCATTGTGAAGTAGAGAACGTGAACCGTTGTTTAGTTTTAGAGACGGAAAATTCTTCTGAACGCTTTTCAGACACAATATTCCCTGTCGATTCTTTTGCCCTTTGTGTATTTATTATTTGCGGCTGATATTGGTATGACAGATGAATTCGTAAATTACCCAACCGTTGATAAAAACCGTATCAAACATCATAGAACACTTGCACATGCCACCTTCTAGTTCCTGCTCTCATAGAGTAAAGTCTCGTCGTTTGATCATGTACGTCGCCTCCCCTTTGGTGTCATTGTATTACAGTACTTAGTCGGGTTTCTTTCTCGGAATTTCATGTCTGGAAACTCGAACATCTGAATGTAAGTTACTCAGGATTGCCACGTTTTTTTGTTTGCATTAGTATGATGTAAGCATGATTGCCGTTTCACTATCAAACCGAAACGCTTCCGTTTTGTACCGCTCCTTTTTCTTTTTGGACCGTTCTGGAAGTTCCTATTTTGTGGCATTGTTCTAACGAAATTGCACTTCTTTTCAGTGAGTCACTGTACCATGTCAAGTGCGGTGAAAAAATTCTCACATGTGACATTGCAACCTACTGTAAAATCTGGCTCATTAGCTTCATAACAACATCAGCAGGCACGCTCACATCTGAACTCTGCATGTCATCTTTTCCTACATAGAAAACCCTATGGAAAGTATGTTTTCGGCATCAACTGCCAGTCAGAACTTCAAACCAAACGTCTCTGGTTTATTAGCCATGTCCTGGATGAATTTGCTACGGTCCTAGCATGGCAACAAAAAGTTCTAAAATCTGATGTTACTGGGCATAGCTTGTGAGAACATGGCACATCCCTATGACTTACCCAGTAATATTTTCACACCGAAGTTGCGTCCTCCTATCACGCCACGAGCAACCACCAAACCTATATATTTTCAGTTCAAAAAGAGCCACATACCAGGTTTGGTCACCAATTTGTTTTGCACCTGCCTCAACAGTGCATTTTCTTATAATTCGCAACATAGGCTCAGCACAATATATTCCGAACAATGTAGGCGGACTGCCAGAAACTCACTGAATACAATGAAGGCCCAGGATGAAATCGCACAACATTGTGTGTTTGCAATCGGCCCTGAGTGGAAGATGATATGGTAACCGTTTTTTACCTCGATCCAATTCCATTATCCATTACTTGGAGCGACTGGTGATCCGTATTAGAAATATAATATTCAATACCTTAGTATAAAAGGTTGCACCAGACTTTTGTTTTTCTTATGACAGTATCGTCAGTGCTGACAAATGTAGCGCTGGTACTGTAGCCAATATGCAAAGAAAGGTAAGCTTTGACGTCATAGAAACGATGCTGACAATAAAAGTTACAAAATACAAAGGTATGGACGCCGAATCGGTGTTGATTGCGGGGCTATGCCGATTGATTGCGGCTTCGGCATCACCATACCGCAACATGTACTTGCATTTCCGCGTTTGCGTCAGTTGGCGCATGTCGTCCTTCTAGGTAGTACAGACTTTAATTTTTTTTAAATACAATAAAAAAAGTTGAAATTAACAGGATACCAATATAAAAGTAAATTAGAAAAAGTCAAAGTTTCATGGCTGTACTATTTAACATATCAAAGTTATTCAACCGTATATGTCAAAGTGCGTCAATTGACGCGTCCCGTCCTAGTGTTATCAAAACGTTTTTATCAACTCCACTTTAACTTCAGTTTTATACCTAGTTTAAATTCAGTTCGAGTTTTTGCACACTAGTTGAACTTCACTTCAACAAATATATATTATTTGTACCAGGTGATCAAGTATGGCATTCATTCTGATCAGATGAAAGGCACTGCGGGGACTTTAATCTGCACCAATTTTCGAGTGTGTTTCATCACTGATGAAAAACCAGCATATGACTTGGTAAGAAGTTACCATTGATAATGTAAGGTTAATGTGCATTCTGCGAAGTTTGATCTCTACATTTAATCCACAAAAGCAACCTTTTTCTTAACGTAAATGCTTTTTTTCATTTCTCTGAAGCTGAAATATTTTCTTTTGTATGTTGTTTAATTTAGGTGCTTGTTATGCTGCAAAAGTCAACCAAAAGCAGGATATTGCAAATAAGCTGCTCAGTTATAAGCAACTGTGGGCTTGGTATCAGGGCGGCTCAATAACAAGTCAGCTTGCTTTCTGAAGAGAGATTCTATTTGAATAAGAGATGATGATGTCTACGTAGTATGCAAAATATATACTCTGCAAGCTTAGTGTCTGATTTTTAGCTGTGAAAGAATTCCTTTCGATAGACATTGCTCTCTGAAGATTTATATTTTTCTCCGTTAAAGCCAAGCCTTCTTAGTGCTTTTTCCACAAAGTATATTTGTTTAACGGTAAGCCATACAGCAATAATAAAACTGAGTACACTTGGAGGCATGCTGAATGAATATCACAATGCATCACCACACGGAGGAATTTTATTTGTTATGTTCCAATTGTCACTTAATGAAGTCATTTTTATTATTTTTGCTGCAGTCCACACCTGGGGTTTTATTTCGCTGAAACATGTCGGTCATTTTTTGCTGAGACATTTTTGTCACTGAAACATTTTGGTCATTTGTCTCAGTTGTATTAAAACTCGCCGTAACAGTGTTTTTTTAACCTATATTTTCCGAACAATCTCACCGAAATGACTTAATTTTTTTCGGTCATTTCAAGAACGTTTCGGTTTATGACCGAAAATTGACCTAAAAAAACAGATCCACACTCATCAGAAGGGTCACCCAAGATACCTTCACGACTAGCTTTCTTTAATATTTCGTGCCTAAATTTGGAAATCAATCAGAGATGTACCAGAATTGAGACTTGTTTCTAGGTAGAACCGGAATTGGCTGGAAACTAAGATAAAAAATCGGGCTGGAACCATAATTATTGTACTAGTGTACCTTGTTTTATCTCTAGGATTTTTTTTCAAACCGAGTGAAACACTCGCAAATTTTTTGATGTAATAGATTTTCCCCTGTAGCAATTCCACTTTTGGGTAGACAATTTGTAGCATAACGTATTTGATTTGTGTGTATAAGCATTGTCTGTTACGAAGTGTCACCAGTTACCGGTAGTTTAAAATTAAATCTTCTTCGATCAATCGACATCGAAACAGAGAAAAGCCTCCAATGCTCATACGGATTTTGAAACGAAGTGCTGTTGAAAATTGAACGTCATCGTGTGCGATACTTCCTAATTTCACTTCGAAAGGATGACATTATTACAATTGAAGAAGTAGTATTGTTTGAAAGTTCACCATGAAAATATGAAGCAAAGCTGTTTTTCAAAATAGCTAAGTGGTGATTATCTCAACCTCAAGTTCGGGAGAATTGCCAAACGTTGAAATATTTGCTTGATTTCCTTTCCAAACTCTCCTATTCCACAAATCTGATTTTCCGTGAAAACTCTGACTTTTATCACGTGCATCATAAACGGTAGCGCTTTTCCTTACGTTTAGACATGAGGCTAATTTAAATCCGAAGATATGTCGGTGAAGTAGGCCGATGCAACTGGAAACTTCATGTTACTGAACTGCATGCTGAACAGGGTTTAGGGTACTTGAAGAAAAAAATTGATTTTTGTGTGCAATTCGAAAACTTGACAAAACAAGGTCACTATAAAACCGTCTCACTTCAGTTTGAAAAAATGAGAACAGTTTAGTCTAATCATTTTATCGCTCAACATTTTGGAAAGACATTGCGTAAACTTGGTGCAGAACTGTTTTAGATATTTCTTGAAAAGTGTTCATTGCAGATTAATTGTACTGCGTTACCTTCATGGAGACTATTAGTCTAGTAATTATTACTAATTAGTCTAGTAATTATAATAAAACCAGAAATTATTACTTGGTTATTGCAATTTCGATTAAATGCAGTAATATGTTATTTAATCACCGGCAGCTGGTTATAACGTCATTAAATTTACCCCATACTGAGTAAAATTCATCTCAGTTGAGAACCCCTACTATCAGCCATAACGAATCTCTTACCAAAAACCAGGAAAAACTTTCAAAGTAATGAAGTACTCGTAAGAACTATCTTGAAAGTCTGCCGGAATTAACTCATTTCTGGTCGGAACTGGAAATAAACCTTAATTCGGTACTTCATTAGAATACACAGCTTTGCTAGCGTGTGACAACCTGCATTGCTTACTAGCACAAAGAGCATGTAGTGATGAAGTTTCCTTGAACATGCAAGAGTCAGTATTCATTTAGTTCTTTTTTTTTGGAGAAGTTATTTTAATATGATCCCACTGACCCAACCAGGAGATTGTGGAAAATAAGAGCAAGTGCAGAAGTATTTCAGCCAGAACGTTTGTTTGGCTAGAGAGAAGTTTACGTTCGGAAGGTGCAAAGTTGTCAATATTATATATACGCATGTGCAAAATTTTCTATAGCATGCCTTGAAGCTTGTGTTTATTTCCTGCCATTTTTGCTTTAGGCCCAGATGGCTTCACTGCTGAGCAAAAGCTCTAAGATCAGGGGTTTTGAAGAATGTGAAGTTTAAGTACCTTTGTAATATTGAATTTGGTTGACATCCCGGCCCTCACTTCATATCCTCCCGACCATTTTTTCTAGTTGATGTAATGTCAAACATTGGGAATGCTTTTTCTCTCCTGTGATTATCATCGTAGTGTTTTTGCAGGCTCATTTCTGTTTTTGCTATGCCATAGGAAAGTAGCCGCAGAAGTGAATGTTATAATGGTGGATTGTAAAATTCAGATCAGACAGGGGGTAATCGTAATCGATTGTAATCGATTACAGTTTTTTGAGTAATCGTAATCCATTGAACTGACCAAAAATGAAATTTAATCGTAATCGATTACATAGGCAATTTAATCGTAATCGACGATTACTTTCGCGATTAAACTTGGAAATGTTCACCCTATATAACTGTGCGATGGACCACGGTTGTGGTGCATAGACGTAGCCAGAGGGGGGTAAAAGGGGCCATGGCCCCCCCAAATTTTAGAAAAGAATAGTCATTTTGTGCTTTGAGAGGCGTTTTTCTAGTCAAAATAGTGTTATACTCGTAAAATCAAAAATTTTGCCCCCCCAATTTTTGGGCTGGTGGCTGGGTTTCCTTCTTTATCATCGTTTGTTATGGTTATGTTTCAGGGGAGGCTATTTACCCGTTTATGTGGTTTAAATCCAGACAGTCCAAGGGCAAGCGCAGCGTTTCTAGCTAATTCACGCTTTGTTGCAGCTAGCCTTCCTGTTGGCCACCAGAAGTAACATAGTGAGTCTAGTGAGATGTAGCAAGAAAAATAGGAGCTCTTCTTAAAAACGGGTTCACACTACGGCAACAGAATAGCGAATAGCGGGACATTACGAGGAGAGGTGTTCGTTTCATTTATATATATTCAGAGTGAACATATGAATGTAAGTGCTGGAATTGGCTATGTATACAATTAGTACAGTAATTTGTATGCTGTAAATTAACTTTCTTTCAGAGGAATAAGGTACTTTAAACCGTGTCGAAAGTACGTTTCCACAACACTGAAAACTAGCATGTTAACCTTGATCCACCAGATACTGGTAAAAAAAATTCAACGAAACCTGTGAGGTTTTGTGAACCATTGACTATTTTCCAATAGACATATGCCCAGCTATATTGACATCACTGTTCATTTCATTTTGAATTAAAATCTGCACAATGCTACGTTGGCTTACAGACGATCGTAAACCGCAGTTAGAGGTAATAGTCAGCAGTTTTGAAATTACTAACAAACGCATTTTCAGCGTTGCTGGGCGAATGTTCAAGATTGGTAGATGTCGTTTGCCTGATAAAAGATTTGAAGCGTTGATGCTAGTCAACTGTAACAAAGATTTCAAACATTTATTATTTTTGTTTGATTAATATTTTAAATTGTGTGTTGCAGTGGAGTACTTGATGGGAGAGAAGTGGGGCGATTTGACTCCCCTGGCCAGCTATATGTAAAAACCATCACCCACTTAGCTTATATTTCGGTTTTAGTATCCTTCCAATAGGTTTTCAGTACGGTGTCGTCTTTTTACGTTTTTCGGAGTAGGCTATTTTCCGTTGATTTGGGATTTTAGTATAGCCATCTACATCCGGATTCACCATCATTTCTCAATTTTTTTTCTGAGTGTTGACCATTAAGCCCCTTACAGGGGCCAGAGGGCCTCTTTCAGCTAAGTTTCTCTTCTGGCTCAAACCTCTAGTTACGCCACTGGTTTGTTGACTGCATAAACATCTCAGTGAAAAATCGATTTTTTTCCGGTGCTTGATCCTTACAGATTAGTAATTTCGTTTATTGCATTGATTTATATCATATGTTGTCTGAAAATATACTCACATAAAACTATGCAAATGGGTTTTGCTTTCTTTCTGGGGACGTTTTAAGGCAAATATAATCGTGATTACTTACAATGTAATCGTAATCGATCACATTGTGATTTTGTTTGTTCGTAATTGTAATCGAGCAGGTGGCAAGTAATCGTAATCAGGGATGTGGAAGCGGCTATTTCGTCAACCGCTTCCGCTTCCACCAACAAAAAACGAGAAAACAACCGTTGACCTTCGCAGACTATAGGCCTTCTATGAAGGAACGCCATGGATGCTAGTTAAAGGAAGGTCGGCTCGTGTGATCATAGCGGGACCCTTGAACCACCCAGATTTTTTGAAAACTGCACAGGTTTAGCGCCACTTATCAATACTAGATATTCCTCATGCTTATTTTTCTCATGTTAACGGGATGCAAGCAAGTACAGGGTGACTCAAAAAGATGCGTACCCATATTTTGTTCGATAAAAAACCCATTTTTTAACGAATGTCTTTTCTGTTGCAGGACGTGATAGGTGA
>JGI24158J21664_10006074_pt1 | contig 15877 bp, 4 predicted proteins | sample Ectturendosymbi3_FD_21664 | JGI IMG/M metagenome (IMG submission 21664)
AACCACACGTAATCAAACCACCATCTGGTAACCTCCCACACCAATGCTGTCGTCACCGCTTGACCATCTGGTCCTTTTTCCGAATCAATAACTCGAAACTGTTAAAGCGACAGGCTGCTGTGTTTTTCGTCGTAATTGATGCAAACTAAAATTATGAGGAAAGTTTTGAAAATGCATAACAGTAAAATATTTTGGGCAAACTTTTCCCAACCTGTTTTGTTATAAATTGCTCGCTTTCACACAAGAAACTCATGCACTGTTTCAGATATTTGTACAAGGATGTCTCGTGAAAACCTTACTTTAAAACTGCTTAAACTTTACACCACCAAACAATAGGTAGAGATTTCAAACCCCCAAAACAATAAGAATGTAATTGTTGTTACCAACGGTGTTTCCTAAGGCGCGCAACTACGCAGGCGCGCAACTAAGGCGCGCAACTACGCAGCGCCAACAGACCATTTGCCCAGTGAAATCTCATTCTCACGCACTAACAACAGCCCAGATTTAATCGTATATCTACCGTATAGCTCTTGGAATGCTTGAAACGCTTTACTGTTGTGTGTCTAAATCAGGATTTCTCAAACGGGCCCCTCGGCCCACTTGGGGGCAACGAGCAGAGGCCTTCACTGGATAGCTTTGCCGTGATATTGCATAACCCAAGTGTCACGATATATTAAGTATGCGCCAGTTGCACTTAGAAGGGATCCACGGCTCGTGAAAGTTTGAGAACCACTGGTCTAAACTGTCTACATGGTTGCGCAGTTGCTTGCATGCGCAACTAAAACAAACATATGCTCAGTATAAAAATTTCTTAGAGGAAGAGGAAACACTGGTTACCAAAGCAATATTTCGGGTTACTAAAGTACTGACCGGTAGAAACCTCTCTTTTTCTCAGTCTTGCTAGCATCCACTGAATTTCAACATCGTGATCAATATGCCAACAGAGCAGGTGTAAGTAACAGCAAACCAAGTGTACAACTTGGCTGAAACTTGAAAGAACCTGCGTCATCGATTTCTAAACACGCCGCAGGTGCGACTGTCAAGAACCCGTTCGACATGTTCTTGCAGGGGCTGCTTCAGTTTCAGTCACAATGCTTAACAGGGAGTGATTCAGTTGGCCGAGCATTCCTTTCAAATACATTGCTTACACACGAGCTCTTCAACGCATATCGAGGACCGGTGACTTCGCTGTTCGCTTTGTTCGCTCATAACGCGAACACGTAACAATCGCTTTGGGGATCTTAGCTAAAAATTAACCTTCATGTAATGTCAGTCAATGACAGTTTTGCTGTGCGTGGTTCAATCCAAATGCCTCTCTAACGGTGATCTTTGAATGTTTTCATGCTCTTTTCTTTACAAAAATAATTTGCTGCAGGAGCAAGTACATTAGAAAAAGGTTTTCCGCAAGAAACCTATTTGTATTACCAGTTTCTGTGAAGTCTACCGAAAACGGTGGATAGCTGGATCTCTTCGTTATAAAATCAAGGATAACATCCAATAAACGGCTTTATCGGATTTACACATGGTTTTGCAGTAACCAGACCCAGATATCTGTCATTCTAGTAGCCGGACTTATAACAAGGTCCGCCAATTCGTGCAGTTTGCAGCGTCTACTATCACATTTTTTCCACTGTCTAACCTACATTGGCCGGCAAAGGGCAAACAACATTACACAGTGTCAATTTAAAGTACTTTTTCATGATCTTTATGAAGACGTATCTTGTTTCCAATAACCATTAAATTTATTGATTGGCAACCTTCAGATTTTTCCAATATGCTCAGATGAGCAAGTGCTGGGGTTTTTCCTACTGAAAGACTTTCAAATGCAGGCAAAAAGCCATCTGCTTTGTCGACGTGCCATCGCCTTGATCGCTACTTTTGTTCCTATTTTTCAGCTGGTTACTCTGAAAATGCGCTTGTGCGCGTGGCATCAATCTAACTTCTTTTGCAGTGCTATATAGCTACCATGAGCTAAATTTGAAAATATTTTTGAAATTTGTTGTGAACAGCGTGTCAATTGGCAGAAAACAAGTTCTTGACTTTATTTGCAAATATTGCTTGGGTGTCTGTTTTTAAGAACGACATCTGTTTTTAACTCCGGTGTATCACACACATGTGTTGTGCCAACTACTCGTTAACGGTTTTGCAATCAACCAAGTTTTTTTACCGCCTTTGACAGCCATGTCAAGCAAAGCTTCAAAAAAAATTTTCCCACCGGCGTTTGCCTGTGGTCGTTTACCGACTTGACGCCTCGAGTACACGAGTTATGCTGGCTTTATCTCTTATCTCAGTGGCAGTGTGTGCCCGCGGCAGCCGTACCTTGCAAATACGTGAGGCTGTGAGCTACTTCATCGCCGAACTGTAACGTCGATCAAGCTGAGGGCAGAAAAAAAGAAACAAAAAGCTCCTCTTCAACATGACTAGTCACTAAAGATCTGTCGCGACGATGCAATTTGCTGTGATATCAGCGCAACAAAAGGCGAGAACCTGCCCAGGGAACGCAAAACCAAAAAAATTTGCTCAATACAGCAACTATTTTTAACTCGAACTTATGGGCAGAATTCAACAATGACTCAAAGCTGTTGACAAAAATTGTACATGGCACAGAAGTAACTATACGGAATACTGCAACTTTTTCTTATTTTGACAGATGCCTAAAGTAAATGTTTTTGCTTAACTGGCAGTAAATTGCACTGGTTTGTGGCAGTGGAGCTGGATGCGTTAATTTTGTTCCTATTTTTTATACCGTATGCCCGGGTATTTGAATGTTATTAATTGGTCATTGGCTTGCGATCACCGTTGCTGTAGTTGCCCCAGGTAACGGGATATTTGCCGTGGCGAAGAGAAGCTCTCAAATTTTGTTGATTTTCCTTACGCTAACTGAAAGTCACATTCCACTTTAGTGGTTGGTGGAAACGAATGAGATCATTTTGACAGGTCCTGATGGTTGTTCATATATGAATACAGTTTCCAAGCTGAGAAAATGACTGGTAGCTGTTTTTTTGTTTCCGGTCAAAATTTACCGATAGGTTTTGCTCATCATCTCATCCACGTTGCAGAAAAGGGCATACACTTCAAAACCCACTGAAATAGTCGAGTACTTTCCTTGGGAAAGAATTTAAAGATTTTATCAATTATTACTCCATTAAATCAATAGCTGGCTTGCAGGGAAGGTTCCATTGAAAGAAATCTTACTTCCTCAGTCTTTGAAACGAGTCCACCTATAGCGCCACCTTACTGATCTTTTGACACGTCTCTGAACTTCTTCCAAAAAGCTTAAAACCAAACCTTCAAGCAAAATCACACGATGCAGTCTTGTTGCAGCGAGCTGGGTGAGCCTGCCTGTATGCCGCACTCGCTCAAGCTGCCAAACTGAACTGCGCATTCAACGATAAAGCTTGCCAGTCATAAACTTACCGGTCTGTGTACTTAGCAAAGAACGACCATCACGTAAAGAGGGAAGATTCCAGTGCACGTGTGACGTCAGCTTTGCTTAGAAGCATATCAACTGTTTGCTGAACCCACATTATCATAAGTCTTCTATATCAGAATGCCTGTTTCACCTACTGTGCATATATCTGTTTTCTGTTAATTAAGTTTGCGGGAATCGGTTTCTGTTTGCTCTGTTTGTCTAAACACCAACTTGATTGACGTCATCATGAGGAGTTGCTTGTACAAGTTTTACTGCGGCAAACTTTCTTCTCATAGGTGTAGGAGCAAGGAAATTTTTGGGGTTGCAAAAGATTTTTGCCCAAACGTTCCCAAAATGTTGTCGTGCAACTTTTCCGACCGTTTCTTTGGTGTGACTTCCAAAGAAATGGTCTTCACTTGTTTTTCTGCAAACGTTGGGGCCCATTTTTGAAGTCAAACAACGTTGGACGTCATTTTTGCCCAGATTTTTGAGGTTTTTGCCCAGATATTTAGGGATTTTGTTTGGATTTTCAGGGATTTTGCCCAGATTTTCAACAAATCAATAGTTTTGGGAGTGCGTTTGCACACCCTGCACCCCCACCTCCTACACTAGTGTTTCTTCTGAAGACTTTTATAAACTCTGCACGACATGTCAGGGAGCTGCTGTTTTCAGCCAGAAGAGTATAATTGAAAAATTAAATGTAAACAGAATGATGACTTTTGATTTTGAACAGGCGCGCCATAACCAAAGGATGCATAGAAGCTTGCAACAACGTTGTTTGCATTTATGCTCATCTGACTGGCATGCGATAAACTTAGCATGCAAATTGACGCAATCGCTACGAGGATTTGTAATTTCAGAAAAACTGGATGGATGCCGGTATGCGTAGATATGAAAGGATTTTGTTTGGAGAACTTGGCAGAGTTTTCTTTTCTACGAGAAAACTCACCAACATTGAGCTTAAAAGATGCTCATTTCAGGACAAAATAAAAAACGTTTCAACTTGTTAAATGCTTCTGTTCATTACATGGCTGTTACAGCATTAAAAACTTTGAAAGAGATGACACTATGCCATGTACAGTATCTAAACTAAAATTGAAACATTTTCAGAGTAACGACAGTAAATATTCCGAAGTTTAAGGAGAAAACCGAAGATGCTTAGACGAAAAAGAAAACAAATATCTACCCATTTTAACCACTGTTGTGCCTGGCTTGCATTTATGTTAACGATTTCGTGATAGAACCAAGACATAATAGAGTGAGCATGGCGTGTAAGCTATGCTGATACTAATGGTGAACGGTTGAATGCGATGACTAGCGGAAGTTAAAAGTGTGATCGCAGCGCGTTATCTCCATTGCTGCTTGCTGACATAATTAGCCTGTTTACATGGCACATTTCATTGTGGCCTAAGTGTGGCTTTTGGTCGATTGTGGCTTTCTATTTTCTGTGTCACGTTTAATAAAGCCACACCCTTAAGCGTGACTCGGAAAATAAAAGCTACAGTCGACCAAAAGCCACAATTAGGCTACAATTAAACGTGCCATGCAAACAGGCTAAATGTGAAGCTTTGGGCGCTTGCCGCTCCGGCTTTCCGATCGCAACAAAATGATGCTGTGATCATGAGGTGAAAGCCATGCCAGATGTAACCTCCAGAAAAAGAATGTTCGATCGGTGCGGTTCGTTGTTCGTTGTAAAAAGGTGGGGCGTTGTTGCAATTTGCAACCACTCGGTAGGCGCGGTATTGAATGTGCGTTTCACCACGAGCTGGATGTGCGTGAAGAATAAGACCTGTAAATTCGCGGCGGGAACAAGCAATATAGAGTGATCAAAGCAATAACCAACACAAATGAATGCCCCTCGCCTTGCTTTCAAGTAGCAAGTGCATAATAGCAGTTTTTTCAGCGGACATCAAAACAACAAGCGACAATTTTTGTCTCCTAATTAGTTTCAAAATGTAGTTTATTATTTTCAAAGTGAGCCCACAAATATTGCTTGAAAAAAACGTTTTTCTAACAGCTCTTATCAGAAACATATTTTGAAAACTTTGCGGTAAGTGGAACAGCTGTTACGTCAAAGCCCGTGCCTCTTTACTACTTTTAACCCAGGGGAGACTCTCTTTGGCAATCCATAGTCCTTCGCTACATGGATACTCGGGTTTGAATACAATGCCTTACAGAAGCGATCTGGCCTGATCACCAATGTCTCAAACGATAATAGCTGCATGATTTTCCTCCGATCGCAGCATTTGACACAGAGGGTGTAAGATCAAGTACTTTGAGTTTAAATTGAGCAAGCTGAGCTACGTTGCAGGTTCAAGAAATCGTTCTACATTGTTATGCTAAAATTTCATAAACTTACATCAGGCTGTGGTTTCTGAAAAAATCTAGCAAGATGTAAGGACTGATGATGCGCAGTTTACGTGAAATCGATTGCCTATTAAAATTTGTGATTGATTCCTTGCTTGTTTCATCTGTGGAGTGAAGTTACTTGAAAACGTTGTTTATATGTTTAAATGGTTATCCGGACAACTGCCACCCAGGACAACTGCCAGCCGGAAAACTGCCACCCCTGGGGTGTCGTGGGGCGGGAACATGCTACCACGCTTTTTTCATGTTTTTCTTTCTAGTGCAATGAAAGTGAAAACATCATTAAAAACTGATTAAATATTAGTGTGAAGTGTTGTTGAAGTTTTTTATGTATGTTTCAAAACTTCTTTTTTTATCACCACACTCTGTGCCACCCGGACAACAGCCACCGAGGATATTGCGTTTTACGCATCACATGCAAGCTATCAAATTCAGTTTGGTATATCGCGTTGCGACACGTACAGGACTTCTTGCGGCAGAGTGCTTGAGAATCTCTGGTCGTTGCTATAATATTGCTTCAGCATACTTCAGGAAAAGTGAGTTGAAACCTTGCTGTTGCTGCCATGGAACTTACAAATCAAAAGCTAAGATAAAAGAATGCATACAACGTACTGTAAAATGAAAGGAAGAAAAGGCCTTTTAGAAGTTCGTGGATTGAATGCAGTAACGTGCATAAAAGAGTTTTCTGTGAAAATTTCGAAAATGCCTATATAAAATTAAGCTTTGCACTGACTTATAATGTTTGTAAAGATGTAATGTTATCGACACGATATTCCTCACGCAAAAGGTTTAAAGTGGTCAGAGGATGAAAGGAATTTTTGGTCTATACTACATCCTCGTGAAGTTCAATTAGTTTTGATGCCAATAAAAGGCAAAAAACTCAATATGACTGAGATGGCAGTTTTCCGGGTGACGATCGTTCCAGGAGGCGGTTGTCTGGGTGGCGATTGTCGTAGGTGGCAGTTGTCCTGGGTGGCAGTTGTCCTGGGTGGCAGTTGTCCTAGGTGACACTTGTCTGGGAGGCACTTGTCCAGGTAGCAGCTGTCCTGGGTGACAATTGTCCTAGGTGGCAGTTGTCCTAGAACCGCTTAAATGCAGAGTGGATTTTCACGATTGGCGAAGTAGTGTGGCAAAATCTACTGACGTGCTATCAGGGTAACGCCTACCTCAAAAGATACGTACCATCTGACTTACCATCCAAAGCAATTTTCCATCTCGTTTGCATTGGTTCCGCTGAACCTCAGGGTATCTGCCTACCACTGCGCCTGCGCTGCTGACGTCACTTTTTCACGATGACAGACATACATAAATTGAAAGGGTAGTGAAACTTTTCAGGCCTTCAAAACTCACCCACAATCTATACCACAACCAAACATTTGTCGAATGTTTAAAATCTTGGAAAGCTTCCGAAAAGGTAACTTTATGATTTTAACCCACTTCTTTTCCGCATTGCCAGATATTAAAAAAGCAACATATGTATATTTGAGCAACGAATACTTTCGTTTTGCAACGACAAATGATCGTTTCGAAATCTTAAAAAATATTTATTTTCGACAAAACTGCATGAAAATTATTGTTTTAATTTATCAACTGCTCCACCAAGCTCTTTGCAAGAGTATACCTGTTTCTCAACCTTAACCCTGATCAGTAATTTTGGAGGTAACAGCGACTAGTGCAACTTTTTTACTACCACGTTCGAAACGGTCTTCTTCAATTGCTCGAGTTGTTGCAGACAATCCCTTACAAGTTTGAAAAACCCGTCTCACACCGCCTTCAACGTAAAGTAAACCACCATGTCTGCCGTCAAACGATCACTCTTTTTCAACACTTATGGTCTCACGTGCTGAAATCTCACGAGCCGNTACGCGCAAGAACGTTCGCTAGCTTTATGCACAAACTGCTTTTTCCCCGTTAACCCATTAACACCGCGGACTCCAGGCAACCGACAAGCTGTATGTTTAGACCGGTCATCTAGCAGCGTTGCGAGTAAGGGCGTCACTGTGACATGAGTGTTTGTATCATGCATGGAAGGCTTGATGCTGCTGGTGACAATCAAGGAATCATCAAACAAACGCAATCGGGCTGCTGGGCACCACAAACACAAAAAAGTACTGCAACAGCGAACATCACATTAATTTCTCTAAAAAAATAAACCATAAAGCCTGGTAACTGGGCGAAATTGAGAAGACCTTTTTAACAAAACTCTTGTTGATACGATCATATTTTCTTGTATTGAAAGTTGACCAGGGATGTAGTGGAACTGGAACGCACGGGAACGCGTTCCCACACTTTTTTCCAGACAGGTTGTGTGTGTTGAAAAAAAATGGATGTTTTCGTTTGTAGTGTGATGAAAGCGAATACTTCATTAAATATTGATTTAAAATGAGTTTGAAGTGCCATTGCAAATAACTAGTTTTTTGGGTGCCTTTCCAGCTTTTTTTCTTAGCACTACACCCCTGGTTAATAAATCATTAGATACTTCTACACGTACGGTAGAGCAATCCGTCAGACGCATCCAAAAATCACAGGACGAAAGAGGAGCCACTGTCAACCACGGTCTATGCCTACGAACTCATGTGATGAATAGAACTAAGCAGAGGAAGGTTGAAAATGGACAAAAGGGAAGAGTCCTAAATGTATCGTTTTCAATTTCAGTGTTTAACTTTGGCTTTTACCTATTTAGCAAAATCATGTAAAGCCCGTATGTCTCATAATCTTAACGAATTATCGTTTCTAGTTTTGCTATGTTCCCTTGCTCGTCTTCAAAATTACTCAAGGCTCAGTTTACCCTGACAAAAAAAGGAAAAAACATGCAAGTTTTTTTCAAAATGTTGTCGTTGCTGTGGCAGTCTTTTTATCTGCTGCTAGTCAGCAAGCATTTACGACGTCTGTTTTATCAAAAAACAAAAGAGATAAGTTATAAACACTTCATTTGACATAAAAACCACCCTCCTTTCAAAGTTTAGCAAAACTCGCAAAAATCGTGTGCAAACTCAGCCTAGAAATGTCGTGGTACAAAAAAGGTCAATAAATAATAAACAAACAAAAAATGCCAAACGAATTAGAACAAAAATAATGTAACAGAATAACTCTAGTTACGGAGCAAGTGGATGGGCGCACTTGGGTGTCTGCGAACAGTGCGCTTACGTGTCACCTATATGACGTCACTCTCGTTCTCGTGACAATGATAGCGTAACTGTTGCGTTTCGGAGTGTGCGCGACGTCACCATTGCGACACAAAGCAAACACTGCAAATGTTTGATTTGCTTTATTTAGCACGAATAGAGCACAAGGTCACGTCTGAAACGTGATCGACCGCGACTTCACTGTACTGCCTACGTGCAAAGCTGAAGCTTCGGGTCAAAGTACCAACCAAAAACCTCTCGTTTATTGCCTTGCACAGGCAGAAAATATTCCAAGGCTTATGTGATAGCAAGTTGGGTTTATGCGGCAGCAAAACGTGCAGAGATCAAAGGTTGGGTCTCCACTAATACGTTTGACAGGTACAAGGTACAAATCGAGAAAACGCTTGATTCTTGATCTCGCGGAGCCATTTTCAAAAAATCAGTCAGAACTGCTGTTGTGAGGAGACTCTCCCTCAAACACAAAAGTAACAGAAGAGCCTAGGAAAAGTCCATCTTGTTTGCAAGGTCGAAAGCAGTATTCATTGCATACATTGCAGAATGTCACAGCATTATTTGAGAAAATATGTCTCAGCATCTGCTCAAATACGCTCAAAACCATGGTCATATGTGTCAAGTTTCATTAAACATACAAATTTGTCATGGAATCAAGTTTCAACTGAAGCACGTGCTTGAGGAAAAATTTGTGAAACATCAGTAGATCAACAAAGTTTGTTTCATTGGCAAAAACCTGGAAAAACCAACTGACCAAATCTTCGATCATCTCTCAGGTATTCGTTGAAACATATTTGTGTTTAATGTACAGACATATCTAGTTTTACGAAAGTTTGTTAAAACGCGTCAAATCTTTCACTGGAGGACATGCACGAAATTTCAGATGTTGAATTTTAGTAGAACTCAAGAAGTTTCGAAATAACTAAATGGAGAAATTGCAAAGATTTTACTTGATTTTGCCAAGAAAGGTAATGAAAAAAATTTTTTTTTCACCGTTTGAGCGAGTTGATCCTGTCTACTGTTGGGTCGCAGAGATTTCGGGCCAGGTGTTGAGCAGCTATTCCGCTGTCTCGTCGTCCAGAACCACCAGGCCATTGCTCCATTGGGAGGACGATGGATTAGCCAGGGGTTCTTAACCTGGGATGAATTCACCCCTGGGGGAACATTTCATTTTCCAAGAGGGTAAATTTGCTGAACATTAAATAGCAGACAATGTTACGTTTATATAAATCATTCTATACTGCAAAAGTTTGTTAATTTCGTATTTTCAGTATATGAGCACCATTGAGTGTATTGGGGGTAAACCTGGCAGTCTTGTTTGATGAAAGGGTAAGATATCTAAACAGGGTTAAGAACCACTGGATTAGGCATGAAAGACAACACATGCTCAACGGTTTATTCTTCAGCACCGCACTCACCAAGCCGCATAACGAGCCATACCCATGGGTGGCGAACCATTTTTAAAGTGGGGGGCAGAAGAGCACGTCAAAAAAACTATAGAAAATTTTTGCGGTTTGAATTGGCAACTGTGACGTCACAAGTATTGAAATATGACGTCATTACCTACACACCGTATGAAGGTATAAAGTACACTACTTTAGACAAAATTACACCACTATGAAAACGTGTCGGTTAACCACCTGAAACTCATAGGCTGTTGCAGGGGCGGTCCCAGGTTAGCGTCACTCGGGCTCGTCATACGATTTTACTCTGACTGAATAAAACTGTTGGACGCTTGCGTTACTAAAATTTCCATTTCCTCTCATTTTGTCTGGCAGTATCGGTGCTCTGTGACGTTAGTTACGTAATGATAAATGAGAAGTTATCACGATAACTTCTCCATTGTTGAGTAACGTACGTCACAGAGCAATGATAAAGCCAGTAAGTCTCTGAGTACTAGGCTCATTCATATCAGCCTGAGTTGCTGAACAATTCTTTATTCGTTTGAAATTATTCTCAAGATGGGAACTGTCCAGGGGATTCGATTTCAAATACAACGTTCCATACAATCCATTGCTTCAAAAAACATTCAGTCCGATATGAATTATGTTTTAAAAAATACTTAATTCCATAGACGGGCATCTCGGGCTCTAATGGATGAGCCCGAGTAAAGCGCGAGCGAACGAAGTGGTGAGAACGCCTACTACGAACGATATTGTTTTATTCAGATCATCTGCAACATGAACGTGAAAGGCCGGACATGAAACGAAAATATATGAACAGTTACAAGGCACAAAGAATAGAGCCCAAGTGAACAACTTAGTGAAGTGGGACCGGCCTTGGGTGGTGGCACAAATATACAAAGCAAGCAAGCTCATATAAATCGTAATCGAAGACTCGGGCTGAACCCGTGGAGCCCGTGTGCCGGAGTCGCCACTGGGCTGTTAAAACCACCGAGAACACAGCATAAAAAGCAGGTAAACATGACACAGAATTGATACTTGTCTTAAACACATTCAAAATCACAACTTTTCCACATCTTGATCACAGAAGTAACATGACTGAATGCTCATTCCACAAAGGCATTAGATACCAAAATGCAAAGGCACGACAAAGCATATGTAGCAGCTGACAAGTTGTCTGTGAGCAGGGCTTCCACAAGAAATCTTTTCAGGCGGAACAAAACCCATTTTGGGGCCCCAGCTTTGTAAACTATTTTGCAATAACTAAATATTGAGGCTAATTAATGTGCGTCAAGCTTCAACAAGTGCTCGTTTATTGATCATATGAAACATTATGTGCAGGAAGCTAGAATGAAGGGAAAACGCCCAAGAGGGAGGAAAATAATTAAAATTTTAGATGATGTCATGACTGGCACTTGCGCACAAATGAAAAGAAGAGCTGAGGATAGAGAAGAATGGCGGAGGGATGTCATGAGAGACCTGCCGTAAAGCAGATTACCTTGATGATGATGAAACATTATGTTAAAACATACTGGCACTATTCAAGTAATGTAACAATATTACCATTTTTAAACATGACATTTATTAATGTTCATGGTAAAATCTTATCAAGGAAGAAATTAGAAAAAATGCCGCAGTCTCAGAATGAATGGCGTCGATCGAGGTTGAATAAAACGCTGCTATAGCGAAATGAGACTGCAACCTCATTGAGTAACTGTATCCTTGGAATGAGCTTACTTATTACAACAAAAATGAAGGGAGGAAACGAAATATTTTGTCAGCCAACTATTGCTTCTATTTTTGACCGCGAGCCACGCGGGCCACAGGCCGGCGACCACTGCTTTCAAGCATTCTGTCGAAATACTGTAATTGGTTTATAGTTTCTCCAGTATGGTTTCGAAATCTTTAGATTTCTAGGTATGTCCGCTAATCCTTAACTCACATTCGATTAAAGTCTGTATCTGCTTTCGGCACAAGTTTTGCAATCAGCAAAATGCACGACACAGCGCGGCGGTGCACAATACTCGTAAGCGCTTGCGTTCTGCACTGCAGTTGGGCAACTTGTCAATTTTAAACTTCTTAGTTATCTTACACATATGCGCAACATTCGATGGCTACTGTTGTTAGATTAGATTTTACTGTGAACTGGCATGATTCCATTCAAATTTCACTTGACGTATCTCTTAGTTTGAAACTCTTGGTTTATTGGAGTGAGTTTTATTAAAGATTTTTTTGAAAATGAAAGACGTAAAGGAAGATTCAGTTCAATGGACAGACTGGGACAATAATCATGAATGTCTTAAATGCGACAAAGTAGGCAAACATTCAAGTTCAACAAAAATAATTACTGTGTTGTTAAATAATTATAAATGCATCATATCAGGAAAATGTACTGCCAGCAATTCACACTAAAATACATCACACTAGCTTACCAAATCCTTTTGGCTAGAACAGTTTTATCACCTGGATCAATTTCGCTACATTATTCCGAGTTTGTCGACAAAAAACACTCAAATGTTCCTTCACTCTCAGGCCCCTCTGTAGCTGTCGGGCCCCGGGACAATGTATCTGTTGGACCCCCCTCTCATAGGCCCTGTCTGTAAGGATGCCAATTGTGTTGCCAACGCAGAAATAAAATATAACTATTTGATGTTGCCAATGCAAAAACAAAAACACAATTGAAATTGATCTGTCAAATATTTCCTTTTGCGTAAAAGATTCAGCAAAATTTCACTAATTGGATGTGTGTTGAAACGCTTCAAATTACACCAATTTTTTAGTAGTGTGGCACGAACTTTTTCCTACACACAAGCGTAGGTGTCGGAAGGGGGGCATGAATTTGAAAATTCAGCAAAAAGGTTGTTTTCTTAGTTTCGAGTGGCAAAAAACAAATTTCACAACTTTTGTACCCCACCCTAGAAAAACTTTTGGAAAAATCCGCTAGTGGCTCCCCCTGGAAAAAATCTTTCCTATGCCCATAAATATAAACATGTAAAGTTACACCATTTTTGTAAAAAAATATGTTGCATTACAGCATATGGCAGCACTGTTGAACAACACCAATGCGGTAAGCAAGCCATAGCAAGATGACAGATTGTGCACGGTGTCTTTTGCCATACAAATACGAAATCCTGCTAAATTATAGACAATATATTACCAATAATCTTGACAAAATACTGCCAAAACTCTGCAACGTGTTTTTCACGATTTGATTTAACAATGGAGCCGATACTAATTGTGCTACTTTAAACTTACTTAGGCAAAATTCATCTTCAAAAGTGGAGGGTCCAGGTCCCCCCAGAAATAAAAGTGGGAGGGCCTAGGCCAATGCGGCCCCCCCGGGTCCGCCACCTATGGCCATGCCCCATTTGTGTCAGCAGGAATGGAAACGTCCGATACCCGTGCGTACGCGGTTACACCGGACCCTTGGCGGGTACATTCCAAGAGGGTGAGCGCTGACGTCAGGGGTAAAAGTACGGAACGGAAACTCATAGTGCTCTCCAACCACTTTGCATTCCATTGGTGATCCGCCCAGAGAGCTGCACTTCTGTTGTCAGACGAACTAAATGAGTTGTTGTGAGGCGAGCACAAATGGGTGTCTCAATTTGAGATGTCGTGCGTTCTCACACATTGAACGGGTGAGCGCTGAGATCTGCTCCGAGCAGATGTCCAAGTTCCGTGGCACGATGCGCTACAGAAAATGTGGCTCGTTTGCGAGCAAGCTTAGCAGGTTGGATGCCCGCGAGGATGGGAAAATTGTCCGCTGATATAGGCATTTAGCCACAGTTCGCAAGACGTCGTTGATGACCGGATCAATGAGGCGGGTGTGAGCACGACGGCACGAGACAGGAGCGCAGTACTCTTCTTTTGACTGGACCAGAGCTGAGGTGGCTGTTGGCAACGTTTCTGCCTAGCACCCCAGCCAGGGTTGCCAGATTGACCTTTATAGGCTAAATTTCAGAAATTTGTCCTCGTTTGAAGTTTAAAAAAAATTAGTTGGTCTTTTGGCCTTAAATTAGCCTCATCTCAAGTTGGTTGGCCTTAAAACATGTGTTTGGCCTTTTGGCTCTTTTTGGCCTTTTATACGCTGAAATAGGTTCTTTATGAAGGAAAATATTGCTGTTCCATTTTTTTCGGCAACACATTAGCAAATTTTTTGTGATAAATGGTATAGCCGACGCTCGCATTCTGATATTAGTAATATTTGAGGGATGCTAGATTCGAAATTAAGTTTTGCGTAATCACTGAACTCACTGAACTGTGCAGTGTCTGTTGTGTTGTAAGCGCTAAACCAGTGGTTTTCAAACTGGGGTCGCGACTCCCGTAGGGTTCGTTTGCCATTTTTCTGGAGTCGCGAAAGCTTCTGATAAAAATATTACTTATAAATTTTATGTTTCGTATATGGAACCACTTTTTGTCGTTGCCAAAATAATAGGATCACCTGGCAAAAATGCTTTCATTCAAAATTGTTTTAAGTGCGATTATGACCATTACAGTACTGTTGCGTTAGGCAACGCACGAATACCTTTGTGACGTAAGAATGCGGTGGGTTTATAAAAAACTTGGAAGTGTTTCTCACTGGTGCTACGCCTAGTGATTTTACACTGCTATTTAGTGATTTTTTGCAAAGTATGTGTTTGAAGAAGATCTGTTGTCCTTTTCCTAACGTTTCAACTTTTCAGCCACTTTTCAAACTTCTCGGCCTTTTTTATTCGGTGAACAGCACCAACAGAACGAAGAAGTGTTTCTAATTCGACTTTCCCTTTGTTTTCACTGATCACTGCCATGCTGTTTATTGCTCCGTTATTGGCCATAACAGTAGTTTCATTTCTTTGCAGGAACAATGCATTGGAAATAATTAATCAAATCTTACGGTAGGTTGATTGCTCTCAAATACTCCGTGAGTGGTGTCGTTTTAAGCTCTTGAGAAAAGCCTGAAGATTGTTGGCATGAGACTTTCCAGGCTTCAGCATGACCTACCGTATTTTAACAAACTTGCAAATTATGTCAAGGTTTTAGGGCAATAAAGTATATAGCTAAATTATTTTAAGGAAAACTGCGAACTTCGACGTAAAAATTTCAAATCTAGTGATTTTTTCAGATCTAGTGAATTTTTTTGTGAATCTAGAGATGCACGTAGTCGATGACATTACAAAATTTCACTTTTTATTAGGAAGAGCGTGAGCATAGTTCACGTGTCCCCTAGCCATGTGCATGTTTACTGTATGTCTGATAATATGCTGCTGTGGTGGACATTAGACAGTGTACCGCTACCACTCGTAAGCCGAATGTTGTAAAGGAAGCTCTGCAATGGAGATACGAGCGGAAAGCGCAAATGCAGTTTCGTCAATCAAACAGATCTGACACGCGAATTGATGATACAGTGCAATTACTCCACTCTTGCTGAACGACACTTTTGTTCGAAGCTCGACTGACTTATGAAAACTGCTGATTACCAGGGCAACCAATTTTTTGATCTAAAAACTTAAAATTTTGACTTTATTTTGACCTATAAATTTTCTGCCCTTGCAAATGCAAAATAATTTAGCCTTACGTGT
>JGI24158J21664_10006075_pt1 | contig 15876 bp, 18 predicted proteins | sample Ectturendosymbi3_FD_21664 | JGI IMG/M metagenome (IMG submission 21664)
GCCATTTTACTGCACGTAATGGCTGGGTTCAAGAACAGACGGCAGACAGGGTCGCCCTTGCTATGACATATGAATATAAATGGCCTCTTGCAACTCCTGCGCATGGCGCATGAACTGTGACACTTTCCACCAAGTTAAGGCGCTCCAAGAGATTCTCACGAAAACCAACTAAAGGCCAAAGCAAACTGTGATTTCCGTCGAAATGCATTTCAAAATAAAGTGAGATTTGCGGTAGATTGCGTTCACTTCACTAATAATTTTGGGAAAGTTATTGCACATCACATTAACGGTCTTTAGGCTTCTGCCTTAAAAGACAGTCAAGGGCAACTTATCTTTCACAATACCATATCCTAATTCAAAGCAAACCTCACGTAATAAAGAAACTGTTACTGAGCTGATTTGCACTCCTAGTCAAGGCACTGAACTTTAGAGCTTTAGTGACTAAGCATCGATAGCACAGCCGCCATGACAGGGTCACGAACTGTTTGTGGAACGTAGGATTTTTGTGCAGTGACGATTTAAATTATTAGCAACCGTTCCTGTTTCAATACACGCCAAGTAATTATCTCGTATCTATGCAAATGCTTACTAACTTTAGTTTTTTAGTTTGACTGAGAAAAATAAATTACTGCAAAAGAAACCGATCGCAGTACTGGAGACAAGACAAAACTGCGCCTTGTATCATTGAAAACATTTTAAATTTAAACTTGTCATCAATTTCAATTAGACAAGTCGATTTAACCGTCGGTTTATCCAGCAAATTTGCTGGAGTATACAGCCACAAAGAAAAATCAATCATCAAAGAGCAAAGACATTCAAGACGTCCATCACTCGCAAGTAATTCTATCGCTTGTGGAAGTCTTCCACATACGACTATATTCAGAAGATTTACAAAAATTACTTACGGAACTTTTGGATTTGGTTCCAAAAACATATTCAGCTGGATTCGACTCTCAGCTCTGATCACAACCCCGGTGGTCTAGAAAAGTAACAATCGTTCGGTCAAAACTTAGCATTACGCCTTTAAGGTCTAAAGATGAAAAATAATGCCAAGCTTTGAACATTTTTGCTTCAACAACAATGCAAAAATGCAGACGACATGAAGCAGGATCTCGCAGGACGGAACTTACTGGCTCAAACACAATAACGAGCTCGTGCTTCTTTTTGTCAGGGTGCATGCCGACCAGCTTGCTGCTGTAAAACCCATCTTCGTACAAAAAATGCGGAAATGACACATGCAGAGGGGCGCCTACGGAAGAAAATATGCAAAACGGTGAAGACATGAACATCATAAGTGCCTAACATAAATGCCCATACATCTTTAAGGTTTGTTTGTAATTCAAAAAAGCATTGATCCAACCACGTTCAAGAAAAATGCATTCCTGCCATATCACGAGAAAAAACAGACTTTAGGGAATTTTGAACTTCTGCAATTGAAATTAATGCATGGTTACGCCTTCAAATATCGGTGCAATCATCAACATTGCAACGACCAAGGTTTGTCACACGGTTACGAGCATCGAGCAAATATGACCCCAAGTTGCGTGCATGTATTCTGTTCAAGTTTTATGATACCGTATATGAAATCTAGACTTAAATACCGCGCGATAGCTCAAGGTCGAATCAGCGCGCAAACTCTGTTACCAAACAAGCAGCTGTCGAGCATCAGGCCTCCGTCGTGTTGACAAGTAACGTGGCTCAGGTTTGCGCAGAAGCACGCGTTTTCTGTGTTGTTCACAGGAGACTGGAAAGCGGATTTGCCGACCGTGTACCTCCAGCCCTTGATACCGTGCTGCGAGTCGTCCTCTTCATATTCTGCGTACAGCGATCTACAAAACAGCGACCTTCACATCATGCTCGTTGTTGACGCTCTCAGCCGCTTTATCTCCATCTTCATCTAACACAAACTCCTGAAATTTTTGTCCTATTTGAATAAAAGAGGAAGGATCCTCTCTGATCACTAGATTCAGTATCTGATTAAAAAAGCCCGTGCTCAGCAAAGAATCAGCCTCTACAACGTAAACACCAAACAGGGGTTATAGTCTGTGTAGCAGTCAAGCGTGTTCAGCTTCAGCACCAAAAAAAGTCAGTGTGACATTACAAAAATTGAAGAATAACAATATGGAAAATTAAAAAAATTTAATCGAGCTGTTGCAAAAGATAGCTCCTCAACAACTGATACGTTGCAGCAATTACAAATGTTTCGGTGCGCCGTGAAACAAAACTCGCAGAGTGTGGGTCTGAAAGCCTTAATTTAGCTCATGGTGCAGACGTGATCAAAATCTTTCTGCATGAAGTTGTAGTTTTTCAACAGTCACAATCAAACAAGTTCCCCCAAAGCGTATTGTCTTAATGTACCTGCACATCTCGTCAACAAAAAAGTAAGTTCTCTCCGATTTATCCATGAACGGTGCCGTCATTGTTCCGTCTACACATGCAAATAAGTCGAGTGGCCTATGATGTTAATTCCCACGTAATGTTAAACAAACCTATGATACCAGAAGCAAAACAGATCTATTATAAACTTCAAACTTCAGAAATATTAACGATTAAAAAATCAGAGACATCTGGACTTTTGGTACTAAAACCGCAGTTTCATAAAAAAAGGAAAACAAAGCAATTGCATACTCTCGATTTGTGAGTATGTAACAAATGTCAGATAAATTTTCTTGAATATTATACAAATTAAAATTCCCGTGTGAATAGAATTCTCATACATAACGTTTCGTTCGCTACAGGAATGTTTTTTACAAGTTTTATACTCGTAGTACGTACACACATCAGTCAATTCACAAAAACTCCCACATATCCAAACACACCAACTTTAGCTGCGTACTTTCAATAGCATGAAGAGTTGTTGCAACCTTATTTTCAAAGAACAGCTTACCTGTCCCGTTGATCTGATTGCACTTTCCGCTCCAATATGGCAATACGCTGCATAAGAAATATTCTTATTTGCTAAGCTAATTTTTGGTAGAGCAACTAAGTTATACCAGAAAAAAGAGAAAAAAGCAAGTGAAAGAGTGGAAAACGAGTCATTCTTCGGTTTCGGTAGATGGGAACTTGGCTACTGTCACAGCAAGTCGATATCAACCAGATGAGGTACTGTCGAATCTTTACCAGCGAAATGCATGGCAAAGCTGCTAGGTGTGAGCAGACAAAATTAAACAGCAATCACAGCGAAATTTGAAAAATAAGTGGGCTACGAAAAGCTTGTTAAAGGTTAATATTGCTCTAATTAAGTGCATGCCCCTCCTTCAAATAACTACACATCGGCATTTCCCGATATTCGTGGAACTAGAAAAAGCGGTTGAGTTTGAGAGCGTTTCTTTCAAAAAAACGTGATCTTCAAACCACGGAAAGCAAACTAAAATGGTTGTCGGTTCACCTGAACATTTTCAAATTCGAAGAAAACTTGAAAAACAAGCAAACACAAGACTGGTGCAAACTTGTCTAACGCTTGTTTTTTTTATTCTTATTTATATATGAGAAATTCGAACAGCTGGTTATGAAAACGATGCAGCAGGAAAAATGCATACCTGTTCGTCAACACAAAATTACTTTATTAATATAATGTTCGAACCTCATGTTTCTGTATTTCGTAATAGAGTTGGTAAGTTTGTAATTACCCTTGCCGGTATAGACCTGGTAGTCCCTCCATCCTACAGACACATTTGTCTGTAAACATAAAAATAATGCCTTAGGCTAAACGACTCAAGTTTTTCCACGTGTTCGTTAGTTGTAAAGATGTTTGTCTGATATTCCAGAATTTCATTCCGGACAATGTTGCAATGCAGTCCGGAGTCATTCATAGCGTGCGGATGGAGATGAAGCAAAGCAGGAAGATTTTTAAAATGTAAAAGTGAAAGTTAAAGCAAATGTGCTCGGACATAAACCTCATTGTCTGCGATCAAGCAGAACTTTTTGCTAATTAATTCGATGTATAATATTACTGAATATTTTCAGCCACGGTGCAGAGTTTCAACGCAGACTTCGAAAGCACTTAATTGTTGCTGCTACAGACACTGCGGCAAAATTCCGGGTACTTGCATCATGAACAATCAGGTCTGCCATGGGAACAGAAATGGTGCTCACGCTCATACCTCAGCCAATAGTGACTTCGCAACATCCTCCTATCCGCAACATCCTCGTTTGAAAGTTTGAACCACATAGAGACAACGTTGCAAAATTCCAACTAAATGGCCTTGATGTTTTGAGGTAAGTTTAATCGAATTTCGATTCCAACTTACCAGTAGAAACAAGCCAAACGTGTGTGTTTGCGCATCAGGAAACAAAGCGTCGATAATAGCAGTTAGAAGAGGGTCCTCGAATCCAAACAAATATTCACCAACAGTCATGGTGAAGAGAAGTTCCGAGTTGGTGTTCTCAACCAGTTTGTTGAAAATCGCATAAGCTGCGTTCAGCCCTGGTCCAGGTTCAAATGTGTACTCGATGAGTGAAGGAAGAAGCTTAACAAAATACAGTACAATATCACTTAAACAACCCTTTGCGAAACACGCGACCAAGAGCGTGTGTCGCATGTACAAGTTAACGTCGTCTAAAATTTCGTCGATATCGATATTGCGTGGCACTGGAACAAATACTAGCTCCACACAGGAGACCAGTGGTGTATGAGGACTACACCCGTTCTCCAGTGACCAATTGTTAAAACGCACGTATTACCATAAACGGGTTAAATGGTTTAGTAATACATAGTTAGCCCTTCGCTTGCAAGTTTGTTCGAGTTCGCCTCTTGCTTTTGCCAGGGACCGGAAATCTATACTTGAATGCAGTAAGCAAAAAACGCATGACGGGAACAATCCAAGTAAGCGCTGTGGGTAGCAATGTCCTACCCAGGTGCTCTCGTGCGATGAGGAGAGAATCTATGGCACCCAGACAAACGGCAGGGAGACGACCTCAGCGCACGAGATCTTCATGATTAAACTGTTGTAGATCGAGAAAACTATGGGGCGGTGATCTGACAAAGACGACAAGGCACAAAATCCAAAAATGTAGAAGTATGACGTGAAGTTTCATATTCAATGTACAGACAAAAGCGACATTGAGCGGATACGCGATTCCTTCATCTGACAGGAAAACCACAACAAACGTTTCGAAAAAAGACTGACTGTTTGTTTTTTGTCAGAAACCTTTTCATTCTTATTAAATTACAAATGCTGGAAACGGATCTTGTTACGTTGGCTTCTTAGTTAGAAATTTCAGACTTTGTCAGTTCATTAAATAAACAGATCATAAACATTTTTAGTTAAAAACTACGTTTAAATATTCGTTTTTCATCCAAATTCAAATTTCTCATTGCATTTTGTTTCATTTACGCACCGCTCGTGAGAATGATGCAAAGTGCAGCGGTGGTGGGCGGCAGTTCGGGAGTTTTACGGAACTGGAACACCGTTCAGCCACCATTATTCCCAGGTCTACTCTGGCCTAAGTTGTGCCGCCTGACAGGGCTCCACCTATGGATCAAACATGCAGTTTATTGAAAAGGCAGAATGAGTTCTTCATCCATTCAAGGTAACAAGTCAAGGTGTGGGAAACCGTATGACAGGTGGGGAATATTTCTCCACTCTGGCAACTGCTTTGACTGAATCTTGGTCCAACGCATGACCCAACGCCTTTCCTTGGGGCTCTCTAGGGGATGAAGTGTGCGGTCTGCTGATGCCTGGGCAACTCAGTGAACCTAACCTTTGCCCAGGTTCGATTCGGAATTTTTTAAAAGCGATCATTCTCTTCCGCAGATGTTCTACCACACACTGTACGCAAGCCACAGCATGGCGAAACTCTTTTATCGAACACAGCATAAATCCTTAAAATAAACAAAGGTGATTTTCAGCCAGTATGCACATGCAAGTAGTTCTCACCTAAGATTTTTCCAAAATAATGTATCACTATTACACTGAAAAAACTCTACATTATTTTCATTTTGATTGTGAATTAAAGAAACTCATGTAAATTTGCGGTTTGTAAAGATTGCAGGCAGAACGTTTGAGTGACTTTCCATTTAACTAAAAACTGTAACTTCTTAGCATTTTTCGTGGGGAGCCATAATTTACTGACCAGCATTGCGCACATTGTTGATTTCCTGACAGTTTGAAGAAGTGTACTTTCCTGTCATCTGCAGTGATGAGTTCCTCATGGAAACCAATGGATTGTAATTTTGGTCCAATATAAACTACCTGACTGTTGTCCCTTGTGGAACCTTTTTTTCAACTTCAGCTCCTGACAAGGTGGCTTTTCAGATGGTTTAAAAAAGGCCTGGAGAGATTTTAAACTTTTGTAAAACGCAATCCTAAAATTGTTAATGGCTAAAAACTACAAAATTTTCCTGCTTCATGACACATTGTGCCAGCAGGCTCCAGATGTTGTTTCATACTCCAAAACGAACAGACGGGAATCACAAATGAACAAAGTCGTGACGCAGAACTTTTTGGTACTTATGTTAATCATCCAGAAATGAAGGTTTCTGCTTCTCGATTTTGATAAAAACTGAAAAAATAATTAATACAAACCGTAACAATGATATTGAGCGTCGTTATCACGTCGTCCTCTTTTCCAGCAGAGCGTTCCGGATCAAAGAAAAACGTGGCAGTCTGACGAAAGTATACTTGCTGCGGATGCGTTTTGTTGCGCTCGAGGTAGTTTATGTGGTCCTTCTTTAAGTACTCTCTGCAACAAAAAGATGAATCAACGATTGATGGATAGATATGCAGCAACAGCACACTCGGTGATCAAGAAAACATAAAAGTTCGAAAAGGTGCCCAAACGTTTCTTTGTGTGATGGTAATAGCATGGGAGTGCTTCAGTGACCAACTTTCGCAAAGCATTTGAAATACCTTGTTGGTTGCATCAGAAAAGATTCACGTGGTGTAATTCAGCTTGTCATAAAACATGTTAACACCTCACCAGGGCATTCAGGAAGAAATCAGAACTTTCAATAAGTTGATGCTTATTTCTGAGTTTTGTCGAACTGCACCACCCTTTTTTTCTTGTTGTCTAGATTATATTTGAATAAGACCTGATGTTGCCTTACATCGTAGGCGAAATAGTAAGATCTTTAAGTGTCTGATTCTTTGCTGAGAAAGGATTTCTTTCCATAGACCTTGTTTTCTATTGATTGATTTATTGTTTCATATGACTCAGCTAATAAATAGAAACCATACAAAGAGCCATCATGCAAAACAGTAACGAACTGTCAGTGGAAATTAGAATGAAGGTAACCACAATGGCAAAATACCTGATCAGTAGGACCATTTAAAGTCCTAAAAGTAACATTTTTTCTGTGCTTCAGGAAGCTATGAAACGAATTTTTAAACAAAATCGTATCGCTACGAAGTCTATAACAAAAGGTATAAAGTCATATTTTGTATATTTTCAACCGAATTCAATATATAAACCATTACAAAAATCTCAAAATATAAGGTGAAACTACTACATCGCTAGGTCTAAGCTGCATCCTACAAATTGAACCAACTTGGACACCCTGCAAATGTTGGCAAAAACGTAGGTGAACCAAGTTACGTGAATGAAATTTAATGCACTGCTTACAAATGTATGTTCTTGATGCCACAAAAAATAAACTAATGTTGATGTATGTTTTAAATTTGGTTCAAACCAAACTACATGTTTTGCTCATGTTTTGGCTGTTTGTTTCAGTGCAGCTTCAACATCTCTTATGCCTATTTTCGCTGGTAATGTTTCTTTGTACAGTAATTGTATGTTCTACCTCAGCCATTTTCGTTTGGTCATAAAAAGTCATAGTTTCTGAAAAATAAAGTCATATTGTCAAGTTTTTGGGTCATAAAAACGGCCCTAGATCAGTGTAAATAAAGAGTGTCACTGTGTCACATAGGATTGGTGAAGGACAATGGGGGTCATCTAGTCAACCGACCCCGTTGATCACTTTTTGACAAGTGTTGAAAAACAACGGTTGGAAATAAAATAAGCACAGTCAGAAAACAAACAAGCGCAGAACATGGTGAAGAAAAATTACAGATGAAGAGAGCATGCCTATGTACACAGAGTGGATCAAGTTTAATTGAGGAAGTTTGGTGTAGTCAAACATGTTTAGCAAACTATGAAAAATAAAAAAAAGTGAAAAAAATTGATGAGGTGAAATATTTCGATACCAAGTCAAATTATCGGAGGAAGTGAGAAAACATGATGCACTGCTGGTCCACAGTCTTAACTAAATTCAGCAGGAATTACTGTCAATAACTTCAGTTAACCGATCTAGACTTTTCAACCATCTGGCGACACTGGCAGTCAACACTCAACAGAATTCTAACCCAGGGTGAAATTCAAGCCTACGCGATTGCTTGGTTGCAGAGGAACGAAACGTGACAGGCGTCTGTAATGTTCCTTAAAATAATGCCGAGCTTACCTGTATACGTAAGGGCCGACTTCTTGCAAAACTGGTTTGACGAATGCATCCTTTTTTTGCGCTAAGAACTCTTCCTTGTTCGTAACATTAAACAAATAAAAGTATCGATAAACAGGCGTCTGCACATCAGCCCAGTTGAGATTGTACATGATTGTTCCCGGAACAACGGCGGTTTGCTGGGGAAAAACGATAACAGACTTGTAAAAAGCATATCTTGCTGCACGGATGTCTTGAAGCGAATGATTTCATAACCATGCGTAAAAACAAGCACGCAAGGTAAAGATGGTTTATGCAAACATTTGTCAAGCCAGAATTCTTCGGAGATCCAACCAAAAAGCCGCAAAACCCCGTAACTTTGTCCGGCAAAGATGTCAGGTCATTCCTTGCTGGAATTGACGTTGGAACCCAGCAGAAAAGTCATTGTTACAATAATTAATAATCAAGCTTTCTCACAGTAAAGCTGAACTTACGTTTTTGATAACCGTCTTATAAATCATGTCAAAGAAGATGACCAATACCAAGCCAAGGAGGAACAATAAAGTTCCAATAATTCCTGACGAGATGCGGCAACCCTTAGATTTGCACGGATTTTTCATCTGAAAGCACTTTGAATTTAAAATTATACTACTGTATAAGAAAAGTGTTACGAACATACCAAACAACCAATGGAAAATTATGGCTCGGATATTTCGAACTCAAAACCTCCAGAAAATACCAGCCTTACAAAATTGCGAACTTCGGCCAAAATCCAACAGTTTTAAAGACCTTCACGATGGGCGACTGCCGAGACTACACCCCAAATGCTCGGTACCTTGCACAGATTCTCAATGTTTACTAAATTTGCATGAATTTTACGTTTCGCATTTGCAAATGAAAGGCACAGGTTGTAAAGGAGAGTCTATGTTGTAATTCTGTGTTGTAAGTTGTAAATCTAAACGTTTTGTTTCTGGTATAAGTATGGCCATTACCTTCAATAGAATAAAACTACGTACGTTGTTTTCTGAATTTTCATCAGTCTTCCGAAGACTAAAAATTAAAACGTAGTCCACCAATACAAACTCCAACAATTTTTACCAGCTTTAGTAACCGCACTAGACAAAGCGTTACAGCTTTCAACTCTGCTATGTTGATAGATAAGAAAAACATCCGCTATGCGATCTACCTACGTGAACACAAAACCCCAAGCTCTGTCTTGCAAAGCAACTGCCGATAGTCTGCAAAAGTTGTAGCAACTATAGCACGACAACGCAATGCATCAAGGATCGCGGGGCCTGACACTGTGTAACCTGCATTTTGATAGTAAATCATTACCGCGCTATAGTTTTACAATAAAAACAAAGACAGGCATACTGCCATGGTAACTGTCGGCGCTGTCTGCTCTTAAAAACACTTGGTTTTGATTCTGCCTTCTGCAAACGGAACGCGTCTTTTTTGCAAATACTATGCTGCACTAGGTGGCATTTTGCTCCGCCAAGCAAATCAAGCCAGACGCGATTCCAAAATATGATTTACTGCTGCTGTCGAATTATGAACGCGTTAGCTGCGTTTCAATGGAAACCTGCTTGCCAAAAGAAGCGACTGAGGATTGCAGACAACAACTGCTACAACAGACCAACATAGTGCGGTGTACTTGCAGCATGATGCTGTTCTCTAACGAAAGCTATGGTTTTGTATCTGCAGCACCACTTGTGTGAGAGACGGACGAGTGATATTCCAGATAAAATGAAAGCATCATTCGAACAACATGTTACAGATTAACAAAGCAACAATTACTCGCCGACAGCCGAGTAATCAGATACACAACATTCGTCAAAAGCAACGTTCCTCAAAGTGCTTACGCACGGTCGCTCTACAAGCAAGTTTCAAGTAGCAACAGATTAAATCGAGGAATAAAAAGCGCGGTCGCGTTCGTATCTGAAAAATGCTTGAACAAAAAGCAGCAAGAGCAGAAATGAAAATTCTTTCACACTCGCATAGTGGGTAAAATTGAGGTGTGAGATTCCGCACGCGTTTTTGTCATCGACACACCGTAAATGCGTTTATATTCACGAAATAGCTCCAGCAAACGAAATCAAGGTTGTGTTGCCAGCGTTGTATAGTGTTCATGTTTTTTTTTAAATAAAGTAGACTGTCGCAAGTCTTACAGCTTATAAATTAGCTCGTTTGTTCATTGGTATGACCAAAATAGGTTTGTGTGGCAAAAATAATTTGGAGGATAAAAGCAGAGCCGGGTATCTGTCTCAATGTTAGTAGTTGAGTAAGTCCGCCTCGATTTTTCTTCGTTTTTCCTTTTCCGCTTTTCTTTTCTTTGAATGCTTCTCATGTCGTTGGGCTTCCAGCTCAGATTGCATCTCTATGTATTCCCTGCTCATTGGGTCTTTCACCTTTAATAAATGAAGAAATGCAATTTATTTACTTTGGTCTGCCCATCCGTCGGCGCGGTGACAACGCGTTTCACATCTGAACTGAAATCGATTCTCACGATCTAATCCAAAAGATGCATCTACTCAAGTTTTTCGAATTTTACTGCAGTTAGGTGAACACCATAAACAAGCCAGAAACTTCACACGTTTAATGGTTAGCTTCAAAAAAACGTGCAATCCCTTCTGAGAAATTAGCCGAAACGGACACGCTGCCTCAAACGACAGGCATTGGTTATCATAATACAAAGAGCAGTGTAACAAACACATCAGCCTTCTTTGGTGCCTTACGTTAATGAAGATTATATCCCTTTCTAACGTTACATGTGACTTTCTAATGATGATTGCGTGAACAACAATGTCGAAATATCGTCGCCCATATATCATGGACTTGCAGGATGCAAAATAGAGCTTATGCTATCTTGAAAGCTTTGAAATTTTTTTTAGATCTACGAGATTTCTTTATTAGTAACAAGGAAAGCTAATGCACTGGCTTTACATTTTTACTGAGTCTAAAGAAAGCGAAGCAACAAGTTGCACTTAAATCAACCAATCCAGAAGATTATGCCTGTGAAAACTCAAAAAGTTTTCTTTCTTTCTGAATGCAGTCTCATATCAGGATGTGAGAAGTGCACCATCAGTCAAACCAAACTTAACACATTTCAAGTTCTACTTGACGCCGTTATGCAAACTAATTGCTGTGCAGAAAGTGCAGCCTACAAACAATCTTTTCAGAAAAGTAAATGTCACAAACATCTAAAAACCGACGCCGCTTAAACAAGTAGAATTATGCGAAACAAACATAATACAACAGAAGATGTAAGCGGTTTCTACTTGCAACTAAGATTTTTTTGTAAATTTAGGCGACGGTAGTTGGCGGCAGGCCGAAGCCTGAATTGTGCTTCTTGCGGGGGCGGTTGAGGTGAACGCTCTTGCCCAAGGAGCGCTACGGCAATTCACTCAGTGGCCATGGATCGAACACCCAACCTTCCAATTAAGAGGTGGACACTTTACCACTGAGCTATTGCAACTAAGATTCTATGAAGCAATATGCTTTATCATATACATGTAGATATTTATTAGAAAAAGTAAGATCTAATAAAAACGAACATCAGCCACCTTGTTACAGCACGTCTCCAACTTCCTCTCTAATTCTTCAACAGCGTCAGCGGACAAGCCTTCTGTTTCAGCGTTTTTGACTATAGTACGGATTTTTTTGATTCGCTGAATCGTTGGTTTCAACATTTCTCGTGACTGAACTTTAACTAAAACATCCGTAACGTATCTATTAAAAATAATAAAGTACACAGTCAAGTCATGCAAACAAAATCGCACGTCAACAGTTTCAACCAGGGAAGTTGTCGACTGAGCAAGTTTTCTGCTTAAAACAGACATTGTAAAATGCTTATATTGTCTGCATTAATGATCGAACACAAACGGATTGAAAAGCATGTCATCAAGGACCTTCTAACAACTAACAATATCAAATTTTAAAATTGTGCTCAACATAAAGCTGGGGGCAAGGAAACCAACGTACTGTCATGAATTATAATTTACAACCAGCAGAAAATGAACCTATAAACATTTTTCCAGAACCATCGAAGCCTCATTTTAATGGATGAAAAGATATATATGTGAAACAAGAAAATGAAATGCAAATTACTACCATTCAGCTTGTGCAAGAACTGCACCCCAAAGGCCAACCAGAAGACAAAGTACTAGAAGTGCAAACCGGAAAAGCTGAGGACAGAGATGATTTGATCTGCCTAAATTAGAGACTGACTTCACCAAAAGCACATCTGTGTGTTTGTGACCTTTCAGTTTACATTTTTATAAAACAGCAGCCTTGAAATTTGCCTTTATCCCACCGTTAGTAAGTTTACTTCATATAGAGAAATTTTCTTTAAGTTGAATACTCCATTTCGTTTTCGCAGCATGGTAGTAATACACGCAGAGACAGTGCCACGGTGTAGTGATTCGCGGCCCCGAAAATAGCATCGTTGGACTTCTTTAGATGACAACTAAAAATGGTCTTCCAATTTTTATTGGCCTTAAAATTGGACGCTTTGAGTTGTTTTAGACAAGGCTCTGTAGAGGCTAGACATGCACATGATGTAAATGTACTTCGTATTACTAGTTTGTGGGAATCCCATGGGTGCGACAGTCACAAGTTGCCGTTGGATGGGACAGAAAAAACTGTCTCATGCACAAGCTTGACTTTTAATGTATGAATGATACTCGGAATTTATAAATACAGTAGATTGTTTGGAGCAGGGATGGGCAAATAGCGGACAAATGTGGCCCGCCACAACGTTTTCAGTGGCCCGCAGAAGCATTCAGGAAAATCTTCAAATCTGACATTTCTTCCAACTTCTCATAGTAAATATTAATGCTGACTGCTGAAGCTATAAATCGAGACTTGCTTCTGCTCGCGTACGAAGGTACGACCCTCCGCTAAAAGCGGCCTTCTCAAAGTGGACCCCAAGAAAAATTATTGCCCACCCCTGGTTTAGAGAGCACGTACCAAAGAAGTTGGATGATGGCCAAACGCTCAAGGGCATTCTGGTTCTCAAATAACACGCGCAGCATTTAAATAAACTTAAACCAACTGCGCAACTTGGTTCTATTCTCATACGTATACGAATCTCTCTTCATCCATGCAAATATTTTTTATAATGCGATCAACAATTGCTGTTGATTTACCATACAAAGTTAAATACTTTTACATAGCAAAAGAAATTTCCAACTATAACTCCAGCTAGGTTATCACAAATGTCAAAACGGTGACCGTCTGAGATGGATAACGAGAACATTTTTCAAAATTCTCATAACAACAGAAAAAGTGCCTTTACCGCTGGTAAAAAGAGCACTGATGAAAAGAGAGCATTGACTTTCTAATTTTTACAACAATATTGCCAAAATCAGTTGCTGCTAGAGCGAGCAAAATCGAAAATTGGACCCAAATCAAACTTTCTTAGTCAGAACCATACATATCCCATTTTATCACAGGCAGGAGTGTTTTTATGATGCATAGAAATAGCACAGACGCTGCCAGTCACCATACTTGTCAATGTTGAGTCCTTGCTTCGAAGCGGCTGAGAGTAATGCCGCTAATGCTATTTGAGATGGCGAGAAGAGCAAACTGGCATCAGTGCTCATTGAACGGATCAGGAAGTCTTTTGCCTGGAAAATAGTTTCCAAAGATATAATCATCAGTTTTTTGTTATTTTCTCACCACGTACCAATTCGAATGTTTCGGTATTAAGCTTTTCTATTGATCAGTGCCCACTGCTTGGATGATACAAAGGCTGAAAAAGCAGAGCGATGGTGATAGGCAGTCGGACGCAGCCGATCAACAGGCATTTCGTGTCGTTGACAACCGCAGAAAAATATCTCACGCGCAGCGAACAAAGAGGCATAATTATCACGAATCGGTCCCGCTGTCGCATGAATTCAAAACAAAGCAAAGGAACTGCAGCATGATTCATGATCATCGAGCAGGAATTAATATTAAAACGCGATTGAAGAAACCAGCAAAACGCAGGTTCATAAAATGAGAATGACAGAGAAATCTTGGTGCATACATGTTTTCTCAACTGTTCAGGTTTTGAGAGTGATGGGAATCTTGTCTTCATATCAATGAAAAAACCTTCGAGGGGACGAAAAGAATTATGAATGGTGAGGTGGAAATTGAGTTCCTGAAAGGAAAGAGCAGCTCGTGAGACAAACACCTAAGTGAAAGAATGTTCCCTTTTTCATGTAAAATACGAAACAAAAATCGAGCTTGAAAAACGTTTGACTGTACAAACTGATTTGAAAGAAAGCTGCCCAAGCAAATTAATATCACATCACGGAGACTTACATTAAATTCGTACTACAGTACTACTTTCGCGATTAATTTCCTTATAGTAACTTTACTTTTCACAATAATTTCGTATAGTTTCTATTTCTCATTTTGACCACAAAGGTCCTATTTGTTTTTCATTATTTTTTTTTATATTTTTTGTTTTTTTAACGGCACAAAACACTTATTTGTTTAATAGTTGTGCCGAAACGCCCGGCAATTTGAGGCTGCCAAGTTAAACAGTGGACTGAGATTTAGAGGTTACGAAATTGCAATTACTTTTTTAATCTTTCATTGCACAAAAGCACTCTTTCGAATGGTACAATAAAAATATGCGCTAAACAATTTTTCTGCGTCACAAACTAAAATTGCAACCTGTATAAGTATCAATTCCATAGTTAAAATGGCATCTCGGAGTAAATCAGTGCATGATGGAATGCACTTGACAAACTGATCCATGGATATATTGAACTCTTCCGTCTGAAACCAAGAAATTTATTATCAGCAGTTTCGCAGGTAAACCAAACTTAATCGTAACTTTTAAAACTGCGCTTAATCCTATATTCTCCATCGTTAAACGCAAATAAAAAACATTTTCCTAAACATACCAAACCACAGCTGATAGGCCTATAGGTTCAGTGCTGTATGCTTTTCTTAACGACTGACAACAGAAATAATTGCTTCAGAAAGGTCGCCGTAGTTGCTTGTTTACTGTAGTGATTGCTTCAGTACCTTTCAGTATCCTTGGAATACGAAATTTATTATTGGATGTACGTGAAACAGTGCATGCAAACCAATTTTGACATAATTACGTTTACCTACATTGATCAAANCGACGCAGATGGAAAGTCCACGACAACGGCATACCCAGTTTTTGTTATTGTTATGNTAAGAAGTTTACTTTCACACACGATTTAACGATATGCGTGGCGGCATAANGCATCTGCTGCATCCGTGTCACTANGTCACTTGGTGGTATGCGTTTTACAGAGTACAGCAATCAAGAGTCATATAACTGCGTCTTATCAAGATTTCCATTTAAAGCAAAATTTTCGTTGCAACGTTCCATTTCAATAGTCACAGAACGCAATCTAACTAAAGTTTTAATGCCTGATGTTTGAAATGATGCAAATAACGTGTGTTAACATTTGCATTTAAACCCGGTTCTAGCAAACGTTTTACCAAATTTGCTGATCAGTCTAACGCAACCGTTT
>JGI24158J21664_10006077_pt1 | contig 15875 bp, 7 predicted proteins | sample Ectturendosymbi3_FD_21664 | JGI IMG/M metagenome (IMG submission 21664)
GCAACCAACGTACACTTGGACATAACACACAAATATCATCAGCAAACATCAAGTGATTTAATAAAACTTCACCAATATAACACCCTGCTTTAATGTTTTATATATCATAACATTTAATACCAGTCTCTAGTATCTAACAACTTCCCCACTTGCAATAGCGTCTGCAGAAATTATCTCACAGCAAATATGTTCAACTGAAGTTTCAAAAATCTAGATAAAGGATTTGATGAATTTGTTAAAACAAGAAGAAAAGTTAGACAGGTTTACTGGTAGCTCTTCAATCTGCCATACCAAAGCCATAATTGCACTAGCTGAGTACGGAACCAGGTGTTTGTATTAGGCTACTAATTTCACTCTGGCCTGATCGTTCGGTTTGCATCTTGATTAAAACTGAAAAGTTTTAATTTTCGGAAATGTTGCAAAGAGAGCTCTTTCCCTGGCCGTTTGCGAAAACGTTGTGCCACGGTTGAATGAGCACGATGACGTCACCGAATGAAAGTTTATGGAAGAGCTGGTTGTGTGGGCCTGACGCCTTGGCCTGATCCAACGTCGTATCGCTAGACGTAACTGAGGCTATGTTGCGACGGGTTCTTGGAAAATGGTGACTGCCGTTGTTGACGCAGCGCTACAGTACCAGACGTCTGGCGACGCAAAACAAACAATACTGCAAAGAATCTTTCCGCAAACTGAAAACAAAACAAAAAATATCGTTCAGCTTAGTCTACTTTATTTCAGTGGCGCCCAAATCGACCTAGCAGTAAAGTGTATGCTCAAAGTAGCCTAATTAATATTCGCTGTGAGTTGTGGTTACAGCTGCATTACGCCATAGGATCGTTTGAAGGATTTGTGCTATTAGGTGCTGAATTATTTCACTACTTTCCAAAAAAATGTTCTGCTGCTGGCCACTTTAGGGTAATAAGGTAATTTTTATCACGAGAAGACTGGGAATCAGCAGATTTGAGCTCATCAGTTTAATGCGAAGCGCGTAGGTATGAGCAATTATACATGAAAAGAATGGGTAACGAACCCTCATTCTCGTTATAAGTTTGATTGTTCACTATATGCAAATAAGAGTGTGCGTGAGGTTTCCGTCGGTATTGTATCGTTCTCACGTAATCCGTTCAATCCGGCAGTAGGTGCCTGCAAAATTTTCGGGGATGCAAATTTTTTCAATCACCCGGTTGAAAACTTTACAATTTGAACTTGAGTATGTGAATTAGAAAGGGAGTAATTGTTCTGTTTGCTCTAACCGTGATTGCTTCTGTAATTCTAGAAAGCATGTTTGGCGCCAGACACTTCGCTCGATGCCCTGTATTTGTAAATTCAAGTTTTTTGGAAGTTATACCCTGCATGTAGTGGTTGTAGTAGGGCAAAGGCAAACGAGGAAACGCCTATTTGGGTGTTGTACAGAGGGATAATGGAAATGAAGCGCCATCGTGGTCTGCACTCAAGCCACTCCTACACGCCACCCTGAACGAGTTTTTCTCTTCTGGCCTTCAAGCGGTGACCATGTACGACACAGCACGCTTGCATTATCACACTAACAAAGGTAGATGTTCATATTCATTGGAAATTGGCCAACCTGGAAGTGTTGCATTTTTGCTTTTGAACAATGTGCACCAAATAACATATATTTCGAAAGATACTTGATCACTTTTTCGACTTGGATTTTTGGTATTCCGCAGTTAGATTTCAACACGCTTCAAAACCTTGCTCCGGTAGGTTGTGCGTGACGTCATACAGATTTATCAAGATTAGGTCACATGCATTGAATTGTCAGTGTCCCGCACCAAATTTTGCGTGTAGCTTCTACCCAGTGCCCATTGTCATTTTTACTGGAGAAAGCTGAAATGAATCTTTACCAAGCTTTCTGCTTTACACAGGCGTATTGTTTAACTGTAGTTACCTGTTCACGGAAATACATACAATAACTTTTGTCGCAATTTGTTTCAAGAAATTCGGGTATGATGATGTCCAAGATTATCTTGGCTCATTTCGTACGCAGTCTTGTTGATAATCTGATTTTCGTGGATTTGTTAAGAAAGTAATAAAACTAGTTTCGAACCGACTTGAAGCAAAATCAGCTAAGAGTCAGTTGAGAAAGACTTGAAATTTTAATGTACAATAGCAGCATCTTTTTTCGTAACACCAGCCGTTGGTTTCATGCTAATAACCAGCATGGAAATGACAGATATCAACAAACAAAGAGAATATCTTTGGCAGGTAGTATGAAGTTATGATGTAAGGTGTACAAGGGTACACATCTGTATGTCTCTTTTTACGTTAATAACCGTAAACTTTTAAATTCTTGTTAATGACACTACGTTTTGAACGAAGGGATCATTTTTCAATCTCGTGAAAAAGCTCGTTATTTTCGTTGGTGGTATTGCGACCGGAAAGCCCAAGTTGTAAATGCGCAGCGCTTCACACTGTGGTAGCAAGCAGCTATAGAGATCACGCACCGAGATCGCTCTGTTATTGCTTGTTCGTGCCACATATTTGTGGGTGTTATTTTCCGCGCACATCCCGTTCGTGGTGAACCGCACATTCAAACGCAGAACTAACCGAGAGGTTGCAACAGCGGTTTGATTGTTCCATAATGTTGATATTGAAAGCTTCATTTCGCTTTGGTTTGTTTGCGCATACGCTGAGGACTCCTGGCGGTTAATTTGCAGGTGAATGTATTTGCCTTCCCCCACCGAACGAGGCTGACGCAGTCCTAGACGATTTGATTAACACAAAAATACGACCAGCTGTTCAAGAAGAAAATGGTGATGTTGTGTTTAAGGTAATATAGGCTCGTATACGGAAAAATATGTTGTTCCATGATGTGATTGTGACGCAGAGTAGAAAAGTTGTGTTTGTTGTTTTTAACGGGAGCAACGAAGAAGAACTGTACCTAAAAATATGAAACGTTCGCGATAAGATACCTTTAAAATAAAATTCTTCTGACTATTGCGACGAAAATAAAAACATATGTACGAGCGTAGTTTTACCCTGAGGAAACTTCGCACAAGCGAGTTGCTGTAGTCGATGCATCTTCTTTTTGCTGACAAGAAATACTGGGCATGCTCCGTTTCTTGTTTTTTTCCCATCCATTCACTGTGAACAAACGTAATGGTGGTGTGGCTGGTGGTTCAGTTGTCTTGCAGCATTGATCGAATTCCTTCAACTTGCTAATCATCGGTACTTTGTTTGGAATTAGCAGTTGCTTTCACGATTTTTTTGGTCGAGCTTGCAATGCTGGTCACATTTTTATTCCCTTGCGTAATTGCAGCATTACGCCGAATTTTGCAATTATGTTCCGGAAAAAAAGGGTTAGAAAAGATGACGAACCGCCGGTTTAAAATAAGTTTGTCAATACAATGAGAAGTTAACCTGGCTTTAGCAGTGTTGTTCTGGCCATGAAACTGAATTCAATTCTATTTTTATTCCGCACCCTTGTCTCTCTCGAGCGATTACAGCGTGTTGTTGAATTGAAACTCTGCCAAAGCGACTGATTAACGCCTTCTCAGCTTTTATTTCGCCTGGCTGTTAGCGGTAGTAAACTCTCCTGGCGTTTCCATTAGTTGTCATTAACTTGGTCACTTGTTCATGCATTATTCAGGCGTTTGATTTGAATACTGGGAACGTTTTCGTGTATCTTCTCGGAACATGCTTGTCGAATGAGGAAGCGATGAATGCGATAAAGCAAGCTGTTCTGCTACTACTTCGGTTTCATGTCCCTAAAGTTACGACGGTCGTCGACGTAAGTTTGTGAAGCTTACTGTTGCTGCATTCGTCTCTGAATTATTGTGAACCATTTGTGCGTGAGTTACACATTGGATTTTGAATTTAAACGCTGTCAAAGCAAAAGATAAATCTTACTGGTATCAACACGAAGTGAAGCGATTGCCGTTTTGGTTTTATAGCTGATGTGGTTCTGTCGCAACTTGTTTTAAGTGTTATGTGCGTAAGCGGTCTCGTGCGGTGTCTTCGCATAGTTTGTTCGAAATAATTCTAGCTACTGTCTAGTCGGAGTCAATACTTGAGAAAAACATGACATGCTTGCTTTTTAATGCGTCATCATTTGACCCCCGTTTGCTGCTAGTTCGGTGGCTCACTGACGGGCATTGTTCTGCAGTCTTTTTGCTGTAGGTTTCGTTAAATAATTAATCTTGAACCTATCGATTTCCTCCATATGTTGATGTAACTTTGTACAAAACATGAAAATCGTTCCGAGAGGAAAGAGTTAGGTGAAGTACCGGATCTAATACTGATTTTGCTTTAGATATGTTTACTGCCAAAAGCTGACTGTCACAACAAGATTTGAAAATTTTCTTGCATACTTTATGCGAGCCTGCTCTTTAAAGCATCATATCATTTGCTATGTAGGTGTTTTACTCGTATTTCTTAAAACTGTGCCACCCAATGCTTGTTTTTGTCTTTTATTTGATGACGCTGAGTTTTGGCGCAAATGATGTTTCGTGTAAATATTTTAAACGTCAGTTGACTTCCTATGTGACCAGTTGGAACATATGTGATGCGATAGTCCGCGTGAGTTTTAAGATACGATTGTGCTCCTTGTTCGAAGCATATTGAAAAAGTCAAAAATCAACAAACTTGCTGTTTTTCTGTTGAGCATCTACGTGAAGAGCTACGACCGATTTCATATCTCAGAGCGCAGGAACAACGCACAGTAGCTCGTGACTTTGACTGATGTTTAATACACATTGTAATGTCATTTAATTGTGGTTTGAGTAATGCAAAAATATCGGCAATGAAGAACGAACACTAACGTTTTCAGTCCAAAAACACCTGACGAGTCGAGCTCCGTAATGCACTGGTATACACAAAAAGTTGCTTATAACTGGTCTTCGTACTTTTTCATTTCTGTTAGCCCATATTAAGTCGCAAATTCACGCCATCGCTGACTCTAGTATGTTCTGTTGTATCGTTTGTTATTTGGTTCTATTGCGTTATGAACTTTACGGTCACTACTTAGTAGTTCTCCATGTACACGAAGACGTGAAACAATAAAATCGGTGAACTTTGAATTTGTAAGAAGGGCCTGATGACATGCAAATGTTTTTCTTGAGGTGGTTTCGTGTTTCCGACAGTTTTCATGTCGCAAAAGAATCCGAACGAGGCTAGAACGACATGAAGGTGACTATATGAGGCCAATTCGAATTGAAATATTTGCAATACTTTCTGGAATGCGGATAAGCTCACTATGACCTTTAGTGTTTATTGATCAGCACGATTTGTGAAACTGTACTGTAGAGATCTGTAAGTCGCTGTATTGGATTTCTGTCAAGTCTTTTCATCCGGATTAATCTTTTATCGATGTGTGCAAACGTTTCAAAATGTAGAACACTGTGATGAACGACGCGTTTCTCGAAAAATAGAAGCGCGTCTGATTGCTGCGCATGCTTTGCGTTCTTTTCCATCGTACTTAAGCTTATGGAAGTTTAAACTATGAAGGTTGGGAATCATTGTCATGCAGTTGTGTTGAATGGCGTACAGCTACCAGGGTTGCGGAGTCGGAGGTTAGGTTAAATATCCGACTCCGACCTTTCCACAATTTCCGACTCCTTAACATAACCCGAATGAAATTTGACTGTCAAGAATTTTGTAGCAACTAGCACATAATGGAAATCATGGTACACAGCAAGAATTCTCTGTTTCAACAGAAGTTTCATAAGAAATTGTACCATTTCAATAGGAATTCCCAACTCAAAGAATGTGATGTAAAAATTATCCAATTTGACTTGCGGAGTCGGAATCGGACAACAAAATCCGACTCCGACTCCTAGTATTGTTAGGAATCCGACTCCATCCAAAAACCTCCGACTCCGCAACCCTGACAGCTACATGACCTTGCTTCTTCGTGTTCCAGTAGGACTAGCAGAGGGGAATCTGAAGATGCTTCCTGATTATCTTAGCATCGGCGGAAGTATCTGATAATAATTTAAAGTGGTCTAATATGTAGATTATATAAATTGTTTCGTTACAAATCGTTGATATCAAAATGTCTTCCGATGATCACTAGTACAAAAAATAACTCGAATTTTTTGAAAATGTGGTATGACCAAGCAGTATTTGAGACCGAAAAAATATGATGCATTGGAATGTTTTGAAATTCTGTGTTTTTGTTTTTTGTCAGGTTCCGCTGCCATTCGTCAGAAGAAAATGGATTGTCGCGTGAAGATTTTTGTTTAGAACCAACGTCTGTTGCTTCTGATAAAAACTGTCAGTTTAAAAGCTTTATTCACTGTCGATGTGGGTCAGTGCAATAGTTCAAACACATCAGTTTGTTGCCAGCTTCTGAATGCGTGTCTTATGAAAGGACGCCAGACCGCAAAGAACGATCGATGTTCTTCTCGTAAAAGCTTCTCTTCACTTGTGAACCTTCGCTTCACCCGTAGAATCTTCACTGCATTTGCGACAGCTGCATTAATGGACCAAGGCCTCTTAAGGTGTTTCTTATTAAGCAAGCCTTTGATTGGACTGCAGGCTGCCAGACACCTCAATGCTGCGTAGAATGGTAGGAATCGTGGTGGTGGTGTGGCTTTAGTTAATGTGTTGAATTTAAACGACATATTAATTATTATCGAACCATGCAGTATGTTGTTAGTTCCTGTTAAAAGTAGTTGCAATAGCTCGATGATTTAGTAAAATTTGTGAAGTGGTAGGTGCGTATTTTTACGTTAAATCCCTTTCAACGTAGACACAGTTCGCCAGTGTTGTTGTTTTTGCGATGCGACCGAAACAAAAAAGAACGCTATTGTTCCTACGCGAACTGTTGTATTCGTTGCAACAAATGTCATGCCTTGGCTCCATTTGCTGGGAGGAATTAATTAGATGCGCATGTGGTTGGCGTATTGGATAAGACACAGTTAATGACACATATCCCTGGAGAGTAAGTTGGTGGACGGACGCATATTTATTTCGCTTCTTTTACGTTGTGTGCTGTCCTGGTAAACTAGAATGGTCTAGTTCAGTGGTTCTTAAACTTTACAAACACGCCGAACCCTGACGTAGTTTTCCAAGCTTTTGTCGAACCCCATTTTCCCCCAATACATCAGAAAGTAAAAATGGGTTACTGAAATCACATGACCTTGGTCGAACCCCTGAAACGGCTCCGTCGAACCCAGTTGAAGAAACACTGGTCTAATTTGACTGTTCCTCATGTATTGAGTCATGAACATCAAAACAAGTCGTCCTCTGTTCTTGATGGTTCTAACATGTTCAAGCTCTGGTCATCGCAAACATTCGACCTGTGTTGTTTTCTTTCAATTACATATACACCCTTCTTTGACCGAGGTGCGAAAACGATCAGCCTCGCGACGCGTAGCGCACTTACCTGCGGTTGATTATTATTCGAAACTTCGGTCACGCAATCGCTGCTCCTCATACCTCAAGCTTGGGTTGATTCACTGTGCAGTCATATAGTCTAATAATATCACTCCGCATTGTGCGTGTTTAGCGCGTTTCGTGCTGTGCTGCGAGTTGTGTCCAAGACATTCGATGTCGGCTCTGTGTTGCGTCACTTTCACAGGTATATCCTGGACTGTGGCGTGCAAATGATGATTTCAATGTACTGACTGGCCATTTCTTTCATCAAACAGGCTCCTAAGGTGTTTGTCGTCGGGTGGTTTGCTAATTGGTTATTGATTAGTTAAAAAAGAACCTTTTTTCCAATTGATGCTCACTTCCAATTATTATCTATCTGCGCCTTCTGCGGCAGGCGAGTTGGTGATTCATTAGCATTCTGTGTTGCGACTAATTTTTCAAAAAAAAGCAGGAGCTAATGGAAAACAAGACGCCCAGTAGTTGTCCGGATTCACGCGTGATAGCGTCAAATATTAATACCATTTAAGGATCTTTACTAAAATGTACAGTACACAGAATGTCATCGAAAATGCAGTGTGGTACTCCGACTTCTCTTTGAAGTCAATTGCTATGTATTCGGCACGATGGGGCACGAAGCCACATGTTGCAAACTATTATAGCCATATGGTAACCTAAAAAAAAACTGCGTTCCACTTTTCGTATTGTTTTCGAGCGCGGGTTGACCTACGTTGCCGTCCTGTTGATATGTCGTTGTCGATTTGGTGGTTAGCAGAATGCTCGATGCTTACTAGTCCACTGATTTTCCTGCGAGGCGTTGTTCTGTTGTCGAATATACCTGCATAGTTGGTGCTGCACCAGTTTTGCTTTTTTCCTGTTGAAGTATCGCCACCAATACCGCGGGACGTTTCCAGTTTGTTTTCCATCAGAAGAGCTCTTACGAGATATTAAAGTCATGCTTAAGAGTGGTAAATTATTTCTCTGCCTGCGACGAGCTTGCGGTCTCTGCTTTCTTTGTTAGTTTTGTTTATTTGGACCGAGAAGTTGTTGCAAATAATGTGAAATAGTCTCCTGACTCCTGCTGTTAACTCCCTAAACATCACAAGTCACCACCGGCTGAAACAACAGCAATCAGTACTTTGGAAATAATCTGATCGAGATGTGCACGAACTTGGTTTCCTCCCAGTGGTGATGCACCGTGCCTGTATGCGTTGCATATGAATTCGCAGAACTGTGATGTTTGGCAAAATCATTGGCGTTTCTCAAGCTCCGCAGATCGTTAGGCAACATGTTGTTCGTTCAATTAATTTGGGCCCAATCTATATGCGACGTAAATTAAACATGAAACAACTTGACAACTTGGCTGATAGCGTATCCAAACTTGACCGGCTACATTACAACACTTTACTTGCTGTTTACATTGAGTTCCTAGTCAGCATAGATTAACCAACGCCGTAAGATAGATAAATCGGATATCAGCGCCCAGATCGATCAGGTGGAGATTGCAGTATGTTGCGTGATCTCAATGGCTGTGATCCCAAGCGCTTCCTGACTAAATGCAGCGTTTCCTGTACCGCTCATTCGCAGCAGTATGTATCGGAAAGTGTACTTTCAGATTTTAAAAAATCGTGCAAGCGCGTCTTAGATATTTGAGGTGCTTGTTAATTGTGAGGAGTACACAGGGGTGTAGTGGGGTGGGAACGCCGTTCCCACACCTTTTTTTGGAACGCGTTCCCACACCATTTTGCAGTTGACTGCATTAAAACGTGGCTGCGATCTCAACCGATGTGCTAGCGACACGTAGATTCGCAATGCTGATCAAAAGTCCAGTGAAACAGGAAGATCCAGTGTGGAATTTCGTGCAGGCGAATGCTCACTTTATTCGAAATATTTTGTGCAATCTTAATTTTTATTTGGTGTGGGAACGGCGTTCCCACAACTCTTTTTTAACACTACACCCCTGGGAGCACAAACAAATGTACGCAAACTTCTCACGTGACAATCTAATATTACGGTTGCGAAGATTGTCTTTGGCCTGATCCGTTGAAGCTGGTTATTTCGCAACAACCTGTGCCAATTCTTCACAATAACGTAAGCTGGACAATATGCAGATCACGGTCTCTTCGCAAATATGCACCTGGACGAAAGAACAGCTGTGGTCTCAAACGTCTTGGTCAATCGCACATTTCATTCAATAGCGATTACAAATGACCTTTGTTGTTAGGCATTCCGAGTTTTTACTGAACTTGATGCAAAAAAAGTTTCGGTGCCATTTTCGCTGACGGTCCACAGCGATGTTTCTTTTTGAGTTGACGGTCTTCCACCAGACCAGCCTGACAACTGTTTTTACGCCACCTGACAAGTCTGAAACCCATTTCACTTAACCACTATAATCCACAAAACTAAAACTTACAAGTTGCATTTGTTAACCTAAGCATTCCATAAAACTAAGCATTAAAAGTCGCAATCAATTCTCGTTCATCCCGCTTCCTGCCTTACTTCATCACTGCGTCGCACTTATGACATGGATCACAGATACACCTTAATTGATGCTTTGGAAAAGCAAGTGATGAAAAGGTTTTCAAAATGAAGGTGAATGACATGTTGCAACCCACACACCGCATTCACTCAGCATAACGCAACTTACGTGATATTTTGGCAACTTAAGCGGCATGCTCTAGTAAAATGATGCAATTAACAACGATCCACCGACCCAAGCACGGCATTTGTAAATAAGATACTGTATAACACACAGGTACTGTAGACTGCTGTGCTGGTAAAACAGGCGGCGGGACTTGCGTTGCGGTAGACCAGATTATCGCGGTAAACTGTCAACTAAAACGCCCACCAATTCACTAAGCTTTTGGTTTATACAGTACAAATGTGTTATAACGTTATCGGCAGACTCGCGCTCAAACGGTTTGCTTATGTTTTCTTTTATCTTCAAAGCTAGACGTGTTTGTTGTGCAGCAATGCAAAAAATTTCTATCCACACAGTTTAATTTAATTGCGCGTTGCATGAAACAAATTGTTCCCGCTAGAATTTTTGCCATAAACCAGTCAATTCATATTATACCTTCAAAACCACACGTTCCCTTGGGTATGAAAAGTCATCATACGTCTATAAAGAAATGCGTTTAATAATAACATTGTTGCTCTGCAGTCGTCCATTTTTCAGCTCCGATTTTCCTACTGAACCAAGGAATGTACAGGAGTTGTGCTGGCAAATATTTTGTGGGAAGCAGGTACTGTAAATTTTTCGAATTGAAGAATAAAACAAACAAGATCATTAACTTGAGATAGCAAACACTACAGGATTGTTAGTCATAAACTTCCCGTCTCGTTCCCCCAAGACTGTGTGCGTGGAGCCATCGAATAACAACGTGTAAAATATTAATTATTTAAACGTTTGGGCGTGCGCTATAAGCACAACGCAACTGCGAAGTTTACAGTCAATTCACATGCAAGAAAGTTATCTAACACTCCTTTTTAACCCTTCCTTCAGTTCGTATGACTATAATAGGTTGCACGCTCTAGCTGAAAGCTATGAGTGTTCGAGTGCGTTAGGGACAAATTGCTTCCACGCGAATAACAAACATCGCAATGTTACTAAAAAGCATGAAAATTTCATTCTGAGATAAAAGTTGGCAACGTGCCAAAAACAGGTGAAATTACGTACGTCTTTGGCTGTAAATGCGGGTTACGCAGTATTTAATAATATCCACTATGGGTCAAAATATGCGAGCAGAAACCGCAAAGCTGCGAAAGCAAGGTAATTCTAAACCAGTCTTCCGGGAGCTCAGAAATTATTGATCTTCATGGGCGTACCTGCAGGCTGCAGCCCTTGACAATGCAACCCTTGCACATCAAAATCTGGCAAATCATGGCAGTGTTGGTTATTTCACAGCAAACAATGTGAGCAGTCGCCATAAACATATACTTTTGGAAATAATAAAGTTATTCCGTTGATACAAGGTAAGGTGCTGACTCTTTGAGAGTTTTGGTGCTGTATGCTGCTTTCTGAGTGGAAGCTGAGCATACTGCGTTTGCACTGAGGACAAAACTCTATTTTTTTCTGCTTCACATATTTGCGCCTAAACGCCTTTGCAAAACATACCAGTAATTCCAAATGCCACCAAAGCTAAAAAAAGGTGCAAGAGCCATTGTGGCTCATGTGTAGGGCATTAGTACACAACTACCAAAGCAAAAAACAATCCAAGCTGCATGCATGTGAATGACTTATTCTCTGCAGCCTTGAAGCACACATGCTGTCAGCTTTTCCACACATTCTCGCAATGTTCCTAGCTGTCCATAGTGTAGGTACTGGACTCTTTAATTCTCCATCATAGTGTATTTTGACGAGACACAGTAGGCATGCATCTTCGAACTTCCAAACCATTTTATATGAACAATTTGTGGGTTTTCCAAAAATTCGTAGCAAAATTATACGCATTCTTATCCACAAGTCGACAGAAATATTTTATCTTACATCCACATACGAATGAGATAATGGTTTGAGATAGTGACAATTATACACTAACGTTTCTTGGGGAACACGCTTTAGCTCAAGAACACGAATTTTTCAAGAACGGAAGTATTGAAGAAAATTTTAAATTTGGAGTGATGCGTGTACTGTACGTCAAGATACTAAATCCGATTTAATTTATCAGCAAAATATTTGGAAAAGATTTCCCGGACGTAAGCCTTTACCTCCAATACAATCGAAATCAATTGTTGCATGGCAAACAAAGGCTAGCGTCTTTTGAAGAATGCAAAACTGTCCCTGCTCCAATCTTACCTCTTCCGAGAAAAAAAAAGAAATGCAAATGCTTCGAAGCAGCTTTTACAGTTGCGTTGAGGCTTGATGTGGGCTGGGATTCGCATCTGGTTTTTTGTTGACAAGCTGGCGAACCAGGTACAGGATGATTCCCATGGCAGCAAGTATAGATACACTTCCGACAGGAGCAACTATTTTCCAGTCGATATCACTGTTGTCTTTAACAAAATCACCTGCATTTAAAAATATTTTAAGCTTTCCATAGCAGGTCAGATAGTTCAGCAGCCAAAGTGTGCTACAAATAAAACTTCTTACTTCCTCGAAAAGAGTGGCGGCTCTGACTTATCCCAAGTGATTAAATACAGAAACATTTCAATGATTTCAGACAATTGCAGGTTGTCGGACCTAGTAAAGCACACTGTTGTGCTTCAGAGGCGACCTGTCGTAAACCTACTTGTTTCGGCATGACTTACTAGCTGGCTTCACTTGATGTTTCAACCAGAGCCGTCACCAGAAAGTCGTCAGTAGGGGACTTTACGTTTGTGCATGGGGAGCTTCACATTCAAATTTGACAAAATTTCCACTGATTTATAGTATTTCATATTTCAATTTGGGGGGTCTTGGAGCTTTATTTGGGGGCCTAAGATTTCCACTTTATACTGTATCGTGAAAAAACTGGAGTTTTTGGAAAATGCGATGCCATATCCTCTCAATAATAGTTTCATCTCTCTTACTAAGAATAGATTTTCGAACAATTATCCGTAATGTTTCTTGAAACCTTTTCTAGGTTCTGTTACTTACCAAACACAAAATTTCTATTTTTATCTAAAAGGCTGACATAAGGAAATGACTGAAAAGCTATTTCTGTTTTTCGCTGTCAATTACGATTAATACAAGTTTTCAACTATCAGAGTTAGGCATTTCTTTCAAAAGTTAGTCCTATGCATATAATCTCCTTAGAATTGTGCTGTTATTGGTACTAATTTCTACCATTTTGTAATTACACCAAGCTCAAATAAAAAAAGTTAAAAAAAATTGAAATAAACACTCTGTCAAACTCGTAAGTCCTTTAGCCAAATTTTAAATTGCGTAAATGGCACTCACTAAAAAATAAAAAAAAACAACTTAAAACTTGCAAAGCTCGATATTGCTGCAATATTCATTGTTAAAGAAGCACGTCAGTGTAGTTGTTTAATAATTGTGTGAAAACAGCATAAAAGCACAAATCATTAATTTGGGGTGGAAACTGTTTGTTCTTTCAAAACGTGGCATAATCTTTTGGTTTCGGTTATCAATTTGTCTCTTCGTGTTATTATGAACATCAAATTCATTTTCAAAAAAGTTTGCTACATACTGTTTCCAATATCACCGACCTAATGTTTATGCAATTGCAGTAGATCGAGCAGCTTTTTTCATATTTTGTTCGGTTCCTTCACATTTCGCGTGTGCTTAATGCACCTATTCATTTAAACCAGCGCTTCTCAACCGGTGAGCCGCGAAGCTCCTTCAGGTGGGCCGCGAATGTTGCGAGATAACTTAAATATTTTTTGAAAAAAGTTATTGGTATGCCTAGTCATGAGTTCTGAAACAAATATTTCATGAAGTGGGCCCAAAATCAAAGTCTTGGCGAAAAGTAGGCCGCGACATCAAAAAGGTTGAGAAGCACTGATTTAAACTATAACATCTTGGTTTTATCCTTTTAGTCTTCGGAGATCAAGAGTGCCCTTTTCGCCCTTTTGATAGCTTTTTCACTTACAGTACGTCACTGATGCGTTAGGATTCCTTACCTCCCTTGTTGTATTGGTCTTGTTAGAATTTTAGTCATCAGAGGTGTGCTGCTCAGGTAACTCTTAAATCCCGACTATATGGGTAACAACTGCCAAAATGGCAAATAATGTTTTAGGAGCACAGGCGCATTTTTCAACAACTCAGCAACAAGCTCGTCCGACGCGGAAAAACAAACTTTTGCTATTTCGAAATTTTTTTTTCAAAAACAAACATATTTTCTGTAGGAGGCACGCAAGGTGACTCCTGGCCAAGAGGGCAAAATTGCTTTTGCAGGTGCAACCGATGTTAACTATGAGCCACCCGCGGCGACTCAGCTTGTCTTATCAGCGAATTCCCTCGTGGGATGCAGTTACGAAGCTTGCTCGTCCATCAAGGTGCCAGACTGGTTTTGCAACAATCGCATTGTAGACCAGCTGTTGTAGAACAGAACAGCTTTTGTTATCACACGTTAGGAACCCACTGCCATCTTGGCAGCAACCCCCCATTAAAAAATACAAAATATATGCGTATTTCGATAGGACTGCTCAACAGGACAGAACGCTTCGAAATAAATCAGCTACTGAGAGAATCAAGTTAATAAGTGTGTTTTAAGTCTTTTTAAAATTTGTTGAAAACTGATATGGGCATAAATGACCAACGGTTTCCTAAGCATTAAACAACAATTTTAATACTTAAAGGGTAAAATTATTGTGCCTTCGCCATATCTTACAAGCGTGTAACAACGTAAAGAAAGCCTTGATTTCAACAATAAAGCATCGTACCGCAACAAGCCACTGTTGTAACCACACTGTTGTTTATAGAAGTGCTTGCAGTCTGTGTTAAGATCTTCGTCGTCTTAAAAGTTGGTGTCGAAACTTGTAAGGTGGCTGTTGTCTTAAAAGTTGGTGTCGAAACTTGTAAGGTGGCTGTTGTCTTAAAAGTTGGTGTCGAAGCTTGTAAGGTGGCTGATAATGTCTCAAATGCCAAGCTTTTCGTGTTTTGGTGAACTACAACGGAAGGTATACTTTTTCCTCCATAAACAGCCCAAATTACTACAGAATAGGTTGTGTTCGGTAATAAACCATTGATCGACGCGGTCTGCTTCGAAGAGTCATTTTTCCAGTTTGGTAGATGTTCAGCTATGTGCACCTGCAACGATTAAGACAATTAGACCATACTTGTTTCAATGCAAAATCTCCACATTTGGTTTTGAATTTTGCGAATTCGAGATTAATTGCACGAATACTACATAAGTAAACTGCATTCGACTAAGCCTAATAATAACAATAAGAATAATTCATTTATTGCAGACACGTGGTCCACACCACAAGCACATTCAAACAACGCGGGAGCGCAAAAAATGGTTAGCCATAACGCATTACAGAATAGGTGTTTGTACACGACCAACACTGATAGGAGCAAAACACTTTGCCAGCACCCCAACTGTAGGGTCATTCACCCATCATAATAGAGGGATCCAGTAGCGTGAGAGAACGAAGGCATTCTAACATCAAAAATTTGCGGCAAACAGCCAACTAAAAAAAGAAAAAAGTAAAAGATATGTCAGACGGGGTGCACATTGGCGCACAGATGCATGCAAACTGTTCTGATTACGCTTTCAAATGCTTTGCAACGCATTTATCATGAGGTCGACAGCCAATTAATTTTCCTGAATTATAAAGCAGCACACGCAAGATTTACGTGGTTATGCAAAAACAATGCTGATGAGATGCGTACACTGGTACAACGCATCAACAACTATTGTTACAATTAAAAGTGATTTTGGGGGCAAAAAAGAACACCAATTGTTTTGTTACAATTAAAAGTGATTATTTCGTGTTCAGCAGCATCGTCACCACAAATATCCAGAAGACGTTGGAGTCCAGTAATACTGGGGCTGAACACACATATATCTGTAGCAGCGCAAAATTAATGCGTGCTACAACTTAATAAACAAATATTAAAGCTACGCAGATTTGCGTCCTAATATTCAGAAAAC
>JGI24158J21664_10006078_pt1 | contig 15874 bp, 9 predicted proteins | sample Ectturendosymbi3_FD_21664 | JGI IMG/M metagenome (IMG submission 21664)
TTTTTTAAGGCGGTTTAGAGATCCGATTCGGGTCCCTAGAATTTCAAATCCGGTCCCTAGAATCACAGAAAATTATCATTGGGTCCCTAAAATCAGATAAAATCGGGTCCCTAGAATCAGATAAATCGGGTCCCTAACATTTTCCTTAAAAAAACCCTGATAAGCATAAGAGCATTTTATGTAAATGCACATTGCGGTTTAGAAAACGGATTAAGTGCTGAACACATGGGAAGCTACACATTGCTAAACAAAGCTGGAGACCCAAGCCAATAAAAGCAAGGAGTGGCAACGAAGGATTGGAAAACAATAAAGAGGCAAGTATGTCATACAACCAATTAAAACAGTACGAAATCAAGCTAAGCTTAAACACGATGGATCCAATTCACAAAAAAGCGACCAACGACTATAATCCGCAAACTGATCTCAGCACAAGGTTGCGTATCGCTGCACACTGACAGGAAGTGCACCACGAACACTACATAAAAAAACAGCAACTTACAGAGCAGTTAGTGTGTGCAGCTTTCAACAACCTCGAGCGGATCAAAGAAATACACTTAACATTTTAATAATTGCCCGACTCCAGACAATCATGATAGGACATAGGAAGTTTTCAAACGAAGTGCTTGTCACTTTGACCACGCTTGAAGAAAGCAACAAAGCTAGGTGCGTTTCAACGACGTTGCGGCCCCGATTCACCAGACAGCGCTTCAACTACCTTTTCAACAGCGGAGAGGCTGTGAGGGGAGCCAGTAAAAGCGAGACTTCCGCCAAGGTTCGCCCAAGGGTGGTTTGGGTCAGGATTGGGATCTCTATAATTCAGTTGAGTTGAAGGAATACAATGCACGGGGTTGAAAGTTGACCCTGACGTTTCTGCAACGAAAACGACGAAAAATAGTTTTCACAGTTTCAAAAGGCGACTGCTCATAAAACAGATGAATTTTAAATCCACAAAATGTCTGAAAAATAGCAAATACGAAGCACTAGCCTTGCAGAATCCTGATTGTGATTGCGAAGTCATTAATACCGCCAGAAACAAAAAAAAGGACAGTTCAGTTCCGTGATTTCAACGTGGAGTGCACGCCCCAGAAGGGGTCAATTTGAGAACGAGCTTTACGGGCGGATAGGCTTCCTCTATTTAAATAGGACTGCTTTTTAAAAAATAAACAAAAACATTTCCCAAAAGGATCATCATGGCGTTGGGGATGACCAAGTAGGGCTTATTCAAAAAAGGCTGTTATATACTGGTTTAGATAGTCTTTAACTCATGCAAATGCATCTACTTAAACACAAGGCAAAGACAATCACTTTTGTCTCCAAACAGTATAGGTTTACAACTGCAGGACTCTTATGTTCGTGCCACAAAAAAGTTCTGCGCTTTCTATTAATCATCTTCACGAAACAAGATTTCGGGCAAAAACAAAGCGTTTCGTTTGCTTTTTTTATTAATCTACACAGAACAGGATTTTGAGTAAAAACAGAACAGCGCTTTACCGACGAAAGAACCACTATCCAAAAACATAAACAGCAAAAAGTATATTTTTGCGCGTAAATTCAAACTTCCTAAGATATGCGAGCACCGTACTTGTTTTGGTACTGTCAAGTTGTAATGGCAATGGCCCGAAGTGGTATTTGATGCCATAATCGCTGAAACCGTTTTTATGACACAATAACGCTACTACAGTACCAAAACAAGTCACCGAATTTTGAAAAAACATCAATTAATACGACTTTATTTTAAAAAGCTTAATGCTGGCATGTGGATCGCATTATTCAAGAACGTACACACGTTTTCCGAAAACTTCATCGGAAGATAATTTCTTGTTAAACGCTGGAACTGTTCAGTACGGAGATAATTGCGCAAGAGTTTTGTTCTGACAGAAAATCGTTGGATGTTATCACTAGGGCCATTTGAAGTGATGAAAGTCATATTGTTTTCTGTGCTTCAGGAAGCTATGAAGCGAATTTTAAAACAAAAATCGCACCCTTACGAGGTCTATAACAAAAGTTATAGTCACATTTTCCATGTTAGGTCATAAAGTCATATTTTCAACCTACAGTATTTCATTGAGGAAGCCATTAAAACAATCTCAAAATATCAGGTGAAACTACTATATCGATAGGTCTAAGCTGCATCCTGCAAACTGAACCCACTTGGGCACCCTGCGAATGTTGGCAAAGTTATTTGGATGAAATGTAATGCACTGCCCAAAAATGCATGTTCCCGCTGCCCCAAAGAAATAAACCAATGTCCATGCATCTTTTCAATTTGCTTCAAACACAGCTATATGTTTTGCTCATGCTTTGAGCTGTTTATTTTAGTGGGGCTTCAACAAACGATGGGCTACCATCTCTTATGCCGGTTTCGCTTGTAATGCTGCTTTGTACAGCAGTCGTATGTTCTAATTCAATCATTTTTGTTTGGTCATATAAAGTCATATTTTCTGAAAAATAAAAGTCATACAAGCAAGTTACTTAGGTCATAAAAACGGCCGTAGTTATCACCAAAATATGACTTAATGGGGAACAGGTACAAATGTGACATTTTTAACGATAAATCGCTCCAACACTTCGCACGGCTTGCTTCTGCACTTACTGATGTAACAAAACAATTATCAGGCTGTTTGTCTGAAGTACCCCAAGGGGTACATTTTACTATCTGAAGGGTAATTTAAAGTTAGCAATACAACGGGAAAAAAATTATATATTATTTATTTCGAAATATTTACAAATATATCAGTGAATATTATGTTCCAAATTCATAATATGCACATTGTTATAAATATATCTATGATTAGTCATGACAAAATATTTCGGAAAAAGTTGATCTATGAAAAAAAAGAAACAATTTTAGTGGTACATGCTCATCGCTCATCTGTTGAAATGCTGAATGGGTACATGATCAGAGAAAGGCTGGGAACTAAAGCCTTGTCAACGATCGCCAATGGCTTTAGACGCGTTTGCTGGTGAACTTGTTTAATGCCAACCCGCCTGGTCTCTGGTAACATTTTTACCTGACGAGGTATGTCCATATTTCTAAACGTACAATAGGCAAGCTTTTTGACCTGCGGGCCGCAGTGGATTTGACAACTGTGTGAATCGGAGCAGATGTGTGGATTGTTTATGTACACTAAAAATAAATGATCGGACATAAATGAACACTGTAAGCAGTAAATTACAGAATTACAAACTGGTACAATCGCGACGGACCTTACGTACAAGCAAAGGTCTTGAACTCTGAGCTTCACACTGTAGCAGCACATGTTAAAGGTCTGTACCCCAATCTTAATCAATCACTGGTGAAGCAGTCGCTGATATGTGCTTTTCAACGACATTTAAAATTTAATCAACGAACAACAGACACGTTGGCTCAGCTTATCCTTTTCAGCTTAAAAACGTTTGCTTGACGTATTACTGCGTTGCTTGGAGCCAGCCGCTCCGTACTTGGCGCCAGTTTTGATTTCGTCGTAACCAGTATTATGGTCAGAGCCGGAGGAAAGGCCCCCATCCCCTGGCCGGGATGCTTGCCTGGTAAAAAGGGGGACCCCAAATCTGACTAAGGACCTTTCCTTCGACTAAGGACGGCATACAGACACACCAGACCTGAACTCACCAAGAACTGATTTCATACGTTTCCCCTTTCAGCATTCATTTTATCTAATACGTCAAAGAAATTTACTTCACACAACTTATAGCTTCCGAAGCCTGCCATTGCAAAATGCATCGTGGATTGCTTCGGTGTAAGCATTTGCCTTGGTAAACTGGCCGTTGTGTACGTGGCGTTGCTGAATCCACGTTGATGGTAAGCATTTTCAGTATAGTTTAGTAAGAAATTACTCAGGAAAATCTTAAGTTGTAGACCAGTGGCGTAACTATAGGTTTCAGCCACGGTGGGAAACGTAGCTGAAGGAGGCCCACTGGCCACCGTAGAGGGCGCACTTTCCGACACTCAGAAAAAAGTTGAGAAATGAAAGTGTATTCGGATGTTAATTTCTATACTAAAACCCAAAATCACAGGAATGCAGTCCAAAAAAACTTATGAAAAACACAAAAAAGAACAACCTACTGAAAAACAAAAGAATACTGAATACCAAAATATATGCTAAATGAATGATGGCCCAATTTTTACATTTAGTTTGCCAGGGGGGAGGTTCGCACGTTTGCATCCGCGTTAGTAACGCCACAGCTAGACATCTGTTGCATCCTTTCACTGTACAAGAATAGAATAGCCGGTTTTCACGGTATACAATCATGTAAAAACGTATTCGCAGGCCTACGCCTGTAATATCCGGTGTATCTCGCATCAGAGTTGTTAAAAAAAACTCAACACTTTACACTAGTGAAAAACTCAGTTATTCAACCAATAACACTACGCCAGTGGTCGGCAATCTGTGGGCCTCGGCCCAATTGTGGGCGGTTCAGCACTTTCTACTGGGCCGCGCAACACTTATTGTTGTAGGCCGCGCGGTATGAAAGATCTAAGTGCTGCGTTGCGTGGGGTAAAACATAGGCTACTGCAACAACTTAGAACATTGATTGTTTGACGTTAACAAGACATTGTTGTTGTCCATATAGGGTTTATGACATTAACATAGCATTGTTATGTTACAGAAAACTGAATAGAACATTAGTTTGAAATTGGTCTTTCAAAGTAAGTACGGGCCTTTAATTACGACTGAAAGGGGGCTTGGAGCCACCACAACGACAGTTTGGCGATCGCTACTTTACGGATTACTGTTGAACGGAGCTTCAGTAAGTTGAAGTTAATCAAAACGTTTCATGAAAGTCTGACAATGGTATCTACTGAAAGTTAAACTGCAAAAACATTAGATGATTGAGTTGACAAAAACATTTGCATCTTTGAAAACTAGGAAAAAATCATTTTCGTAGCTTGAAGTATAGCAAATGCTCAAGCCGGTCTGCTTTGTGTGTTGTGCTCATGCTGCAGAAACATACCTTTATAAACATTTGTTAAAATAAATCGACGTTTTTGTTTATATAAATATTATGTGTTGCATGCAATACCTTGTATATTGGGGACCCTGAAGTCCAGGCTGAGGGAAAAACGACCTAGCATGGGTCTAGGTCATAGCACGTGTCTGAAACTACAGTCGGCGTGCTTTCTCTAAATTTTGCTTTAGTTTTTCATCTCAACCATAAGTTTTTGCTTGCAATTTACAGGACTGAAGATGCGTAAATTACGTGAAATCGATTTCCTAGTAAAACAATTTGCGATTTGATTTGACTACGTCTCCTCTGTGGAGACATATTGCTGAAAAGCAAACAGAACTAATCAAATGTCACCTACCAAAAGCGTTCAAAGACTTTGATTTAGCTCTTGACTTCAGGCAAGTTTACACTAATGATATTGGAGGCAAAGTTTAATTTTTAAAGGCAAAGTTGAATCTTCAAAGCCATGACATTGTAAATTCTTCAGTATTTGGGTTTGTCACTAAGGATCACATAAAAACCACTGCTCTCTATAGGCACTGTCTATGGAAAGAAATCCTTTCTCAGCACAGAATCAGACAATAAAATCTTACAGAGCATATATTTCGCCTACAAAGTAGGCAGCATCAGCTCTTATTCAAATATAATCCTCTCTATAGGTGTTTTTTGAATGGAGTGTCCTACCATTTTCAAGCTACCCTTAAATCGATTGTGCTTAGTGAGGCGATACGTTAGAAAAGATTAAATGAAAGACAATCAGATTTAAGACAATCGGCGTTAAAGGGCCATTTAATCAAACTGCAAGAAAATTGCCCATGACCAGCAACCAACCTCTGAAGATTGTTTCGCCCTGCGGACGTTGTCTTATGTGGCAACCATGGTAAACATCACAGCATGGTTAAAAAGGAAGACTATCTCTACACTCCCACAGGAAGAATCAACCTGACACATCGTCTGTCTTGTGCAAACTACGGCATCTGTGCGGGTCACCTACTTACTTTGCAAAGAACAATATGTGGGACAAAAAATAATATGTTTTCCATTAGATGAACTGCACATCGGAACAGTGGCACAAACCCACAGGAAGAGGAGGGTGCTTTGATTAAACACCGCAGCATGAAGTCATATGTAACAGCCTGCCTCTCCTATCCGATTACCACAAGGTAGCATTCGTGGTACAACCTCCGTGCGAAAACCTTGACTGGTGTGAAGATAAATAAATGCATCGATTGAAAGTTTCAATCAACTTGGACCGAATGATCTCCCGGATATCAGGTGATTCCGAGTTTTATTTCTGATCCACTTTTGCTTTTAGATTTTTACATACTCTCGATTCGACTATCCTTAATTTCAACTGCCTCACATTTTTACGGTTTGGTTACTGCTTTTTCTTTCGTTCCATTTTTCCTTTGGGAACCGTTTTTATGTGATTCCCTTCATTTTTTAAGATTTCATCCCTATTCATTTTATATTTCTAAATTTTGAACTTGTCCAATTCGTTGTTTGATTACGTAGTCTTTTGCTTAAAATTTTTTCCTTTAATTCTATTTGTCTTCAATTTTGAGTGCTTTTCGGTTCTATTTTGTCATTTTGTGCTGGCATGATTATCTTTCTCTTTATAAATTTCGTGTTCTTTTGTTGATTTTTTTTCTCCTTGTAAAAAATTTTTGTACTGCATTAATACTAATGTTCACAGGCATACATACAGCCAGTAATTTTAATTTGTTTCAGGTTGGGTTTACAACTGGTAAGTGTGCTATGACCCAGAAAAACGCCTCGAACCCAGAACCGTCGGTAGAAAGTCGTGAATAGGGGTGCTTGATGTTTGTTCAGGGGGGATTTGACATTCAAATTTGACAAAAATTCCACAGATTTATAGTGTTTCATACTATCTCAATTTGAGAGGCTTGGAGCTTTGTTTGGGGGGCTAAGCACACCAAAGACCCCCGTGGCGACGGGACTGCTCGAACCACAACAACTTTCATCAAGAAAAACTCTTCGAAGAGCGTCAATGTTGAACTCTGACTAGCAGAGCTTCATGGTTTCCATCTGCATTGTGTTGAGATCCCCTGAACATGCTTTAGTAGCTGGTAAGATGTATCATTTGTTGCTTTACTTCCTTCACGTCGTAGTTACCTACTGATTTCGCTCAATGGTGTCGGGTTTTGTGTGGTTTTAACGCAGCCCTGCCATTTAACGGAAGGTTTTGAAATGGTTTTACTTCCACCACTTTGGCTTGTGACCAGTGCCATAGCCCGTGACGAGTCGCGACCATCCACAGACCCACCGGTGGCTGTGTCAACGTATTCTTGCAAGCACCGAAGCACGGTGTATCATTTACTTATCCTGTAGCCTGCTGTAGCGATATTTTTGTTTGTTACGTCACTCTACGCTTGACAGTGTTGCAACCTCTCCGGTGGTGTTGCGTTGATTGTGTGATTCACCACGAACGGGATGTGGGTGAAGAATAACACCATTACATCTGTACCGCGAGCAAGCAATATTAAGAGAGATTGCGATCTCTATTTGTTGCTTGCTGCCACGGTGCGAAGCTTTGCGCACATGCTGCTCGAGATTTCCGATCGCAACAACAGTTTGTTTTGATTCAGTTGTTCCTACTCTGGCCTTTCCCTTTCCTGGGTAAAGAGAGCAGCTGGGGTTACAATCTTTTCAGATTAGATTCAAAATTGGTAACTTTTCTGTTTGTGTGTTTATTTAATTCCATTTTATCTTCATGCACTTCGCAGAGCTGATGATACCTATATAGTAGGCGAAATATATGCTCTGTTGAGATCTGAATGGATTTGATTCGTAGCTGTGAAAGGATTCCTTTTGATAGACAGTGCCAAAATAAATGACAAAAAAATGAATTGGCTTTATTCGCATGATTTGGACGAGATCAGCGGACCGGATTAAAGATATCAAAGGGCAGCAATTTGCCCCTATTTGCTCCAGACCAACGCTTTCGCGCTAAACTAAATAGAACGATAAGACAAACAATCGTTTGTTAGATTGTATAACGACGTTCGCAACAGCGGTTTTACTTTGCTATTTAGTTGTAATAGCCGTTACGAGGGGATCCAAGCTTTAAAGCTGTAGTTGCTTTCGAAACTATTTTTGGTGATGACTGCCACCAACTTGCTTTTTTGCAACCGGTTTTCCCGAGTCGTTGTTGCAGACGATCCTGTACCTCGTGCACTTATTCGCTGACGTCACTCACTCAGTAAAACAATATCTTCCATCTTTGCAAACGGCATGTAGGTGTGTGATGGAAAGTGCCTCGACAGGAGGCTCACTCGCTAACAAGCAGATATCGAAGAAGGTGGTCCCTATGGTGTACTGCGCTTAACAAGCAAGGCGTAGCAATATACTTTTCCCTTTTTAGTGAAACCTAACCGTAAATACTAAAACTAACATGGATCCTGCAGCCCATTAATTATGTATCACTTTCGCTTGAACTATTGAGTGATTCCGTGAACGTAACAGAGTCGAGGTTCAAGTGAAATGATGTCTGAAATCTATGCAAATGGCGCTCGACCTGTCTCGTATTTTTAAAGAATGTTGATACTTGAAAATATATATATTCGCCTTTACGTAACGAAGCCACAAGCACCACAAAGATACTAACTACAGCACTCAAAGCGCCATGAGCAGTCGCTGCTGCCATGAAATGGAACTGCGATGCTGCTACAGATAACTTATTTGCAATATCTCCAACCCACCTGCAGTTTCTCGCAGTTTTTGCGCGGAAACAACGCTTCCTCCTAACCCCATGAGCAAACACTGAGGTGCGCAGGTATCCCACTTGTATATCTCATCTTCCGTGTAGAGGTATGCGTCAACTAATCCCTCGGCGACGCACAAGCTTTTGTAGCCGGCTCCACCACTGGTGCACAGTTTCAGGCCAGGTGTGGAAGAAATTGCTTGCTTAGCCGCTGGATCGTAAGCGCTTCCAATGATTAGAAATGTTGACGAATTGGCTCTTTGTTGATGATTTTTCTGATAAACAGACGTGGGTAAAACAGCGGAATGTAGAGACAAGAAACTGTTGCGAAAGTAAACGTCTACAACATGGAGAAAGGATGAAAGCAATAAAATCGCAAGTTCTGAACTTGCAGCCACAAAAAAGATCTCGAAAGATCTTTGTGTGTTTACAAAAATTAAGGCCCATATTGATCGTTTACTTTAAAAACGGAACACTTCGTAACATTCTAGTTTTCAGTCACATTTAACCCCTTCTGACCAATTTTCCACATCCGGATTGCTTCTTATGCAACAGGGGTGCAGAACCGGCGGCCGTACGCAGTCTTCGATAAAAATTTATGCGGACGTGAACATGTAATTTAAAATACAAATTATGGCGCCCGTGCATTAATAAAAACTCCTTGTCTACCGTATGAAGGCACTTAGTAGAAAGACAGTCAAAAACATGTGACAGCAGGTTAGGCTCAGTGTGCGGAAGCAGAACAAAAAAATGAAAAAAAAACTTTCACTCAGTGGCGGCTGTAATTCATAAAAATAAACGTAATGCGGCCACCAATAATGAAAAGGTTGTGCACGCCTGTTATAAAGCATGAGCTTTATACGATACGGTGTCTATACTTCCTTGCGTTGTGCACACAACAAAGACGAAAGTGTTTGTAGTGAAAGCAAGTTTTGGTCACATAACTATCCAAGTTAACACTTGAATTTCCACAAGACAGATAGCTGAAATCTCGAGTAGGACCTAGGGAGCAAAGAAAAAAACATGCAATTTTTCTGTTCGCTTTAATTGCGTGAAAGACTGAATAAAGAAAACGGAAAGAGTATTCATAGGCGAGGTATACTCTGTTTGGATCTGCACATGAAAAAACGTATTATATCTACAACTATACAGCCATATCTAGATTACACAGCACTTTACCATTTCATGACCTAACCTCGTGCAAGCGTCTCATGTTGGTTAGCTGAATGTCACCGTACGAAATTGCCCAAAAACTCCTCCCTTTCCATTTACTGCCAAAACAACAAAAATATGAGACATAAGACGGAGAATAGAGAAGATGTATAACTACATAACAAGGTTAACTGTTTCCACATTAAATCTAATTGTCTGACCTGTTGTTGGTTCCGCTTTTTTCATAAAATGGTTGATTGATGACACTCATTATTGGAAAGCCAGTTGAGGTGTCATATGCTCCAATTAAAACAGTGACACATTGCAGACCTCTCATGTAAACATTGTTTATGTCCAGTTGCCCTTCATTAATGCCTTTGACATATTGGGTGGTCCCATCTGTTTTGCAATGTGCATTAAATTTGCATGCAGTTTGGAAAAGTGGATCTTACTTCTTGCTATTCCAGATGCAAACCTATTATCATGTAACAAGTAACAGCAGATAAAAAGCCAAATATCTACAAATCACTACCTGTTTAATAATAGGATTTGAGTCAGCAAAGCTAAGCAAAAATTTTAACTGTCTGCAAATTGTTGTAATTTTGTTATTGAGATGCATTGCATGTTTCACATTCTAGCATGTTTTTTAGACATATACATGTATTGAGTTGAAAAGAGTAGGAGGATTACCATTTTATAATAAACTGCATGTGAAACAATCAGCACAGATGAAACTGATTTTGCTTGCATAGTATCACCAGTTTTATGAATCCATGTAGCACAGAGTTCAAGAGTCAGGCAACATATAATTGGAACACCTTGGCAATCCAGGCGCTAGTGCTGCAACCAATGTATGACCAATACACATGAGAATAAAACACTGGTAAACATGATCTGTTTAAAATATTTGTTGTATTTTTTTCTTTGATGCTTGTGAATCAATCATACCTTTGTGCTTTTGCATATAAGCTAAATAAAATACAGTTGGTCATATAGGAGAACCTGTGCTACAAAAGGATTTGCAACTGAGCATGATCCTGATAAACCAGCAAAAGGTGAAATTTCAAGAACTGTACCTGCCTGGACAAAGCCTATTCAGATGGAACCCCAAATTGAGTCTGGCTCAAGGAACAGCTCCAGATATAACTAGCTTTGAAATCTAAATCAGTGGCATGTGACCACTGAGTCACATCACTACTGGGCCAACTATTAAACAAAAGTATGTCAACATCACCAGCAATCAGTAATATGAGTGCAGTTGCTTTAGCAGTTCTTAATGGAAGTCATTTAAACTTCATGGTTTGTTTCAATTAAACCTGTTTTTGCCAACTATTATGCAGAATAGCGTCACTACATAAATGTACATTACAAACAATAACTTGATCAAAAGATCAAAATCTATTTGAATAAGGACTGAGGATGCATAATTTTACGTGAAATCGATTTCCTATTGAAAATTTGCTTATTGATTCCTTGCTTACACCCATCGTGGAAAGTACATACTTGATCAAAATATATTATAAAATACAACTGATTACAGCAAAGCAAGCACAAACCAATAGGGTCTATCCAAAATGCCACTTTCTTCACATCAATGTCACTGTTTGTGATTCTATCCAATGCAAAATCTAACTCAGAATCAACATTCATATGGACATCTGAAAGAGCAGCTTCAGCTAAAAGTCTGATAAAAAAGCATAGCATTTAACAACACTAGGATGTTTTTAAGTAACAGAAAAAATTTCTGCAAATCAATTAAGCAACATATTAGTTTAATCATAATTACAGACAAAAAATTTTGTTATGGCATTGAAAATCTGTTAACAACAGAGTGAAATGTTTGTAACAACCTCTGCTTATAAACACTAACTGAGAGGTTTGTGATTCAGGTGCATTACTTAGTAAATGATCATACTTTCACACTAGTATATTACTTACACTAAGACATAATAAAATGTACAGCTTACTGGGATGCAGTTTCATTTCCATCAAGAACTTTTGAAAGCAAATTGCTTGTCTCTTCCACAGTGCTTTTCACTTCAACAGTGATAGTTTCACCAAGTGTGTTAGTAAATAAGTTGTTTTCTTCTCCAAATACTCTTTCATTTAAGCCTGGAAACTAAGCAATTACAATTAGCCTAGCAGATCTTCATTCTTATTCAATACCACAAACAAAGACAATCTTTGCTGAAATGGGCTAATAGCTGTATGAGCTATAAAACATTTGCGTAGTTTAAAAAAATGCATAATTGTGAGTGCAGTATGACTTGCAAACACTGAACTTGCCAACAGTGCATACAATATAAAAATCTTGAGAAAATTTATTAAAAACATGTTTGAAAGGTAGTGTCTATTTTGCCTCAAGAGGCAAAACAATGGGCTGGGGCTATTTTGCCTTTAGTCGAGCATGATTGGTTGAAGTGGTCACATGATGAGCACCATATGCAAAGAGAAAATGGATTAGAATTTAAAGTTAGGGTTTTTAGGTTTAGTGTTATTGTTTAAGGTTTGGGTTTAAGTTTGGCCTACAGTTCATGCAACACACAGGCAAGCCGCTAACAGCTTGTCAGCACTGGAACCATACCAACACCTGTTTATCATGTTAGACTGATCCACATGTCGCAGTCATCTAAGCATGTCCTGTGTTCCAATCTTGTCATGACATGTGACCACTTCAAGTTCAGCTGAAGGCAAAATAGATCCAGCAGTACTTTTGCCTCACAAGGCAAAAAAACACAGATTTTTCAAAGCATAAGAGAGGTTATACACACAATAATTCCCTCAATCCAAATTGTATCGCAATCAAATGACAACTTATTCAACATTGTAATCGCATAATAATTTTGCACTTAGAGTATTGCTTTTCATACAGACTAGGTCATTACTAAGTCGCACTGCTGTTGTAACACCTTTGCAATTACAGTGCCAGTGAGCATAGCCCAATAGCAGAAATAAAACCATGTTTTGTATACAGTAAAATCAGGCTTACCTACTACAGTAGTGGAGAATGAAAATTTTGACAACAACAAACAAAGAAAAAGCAAACCTGTTTTTCAAGCTCAGTTTTCACCACTTCTTGGATAAAAACATCTGCAAGAGTTTTGAAATCCATGCAACTGCTTTTCAAAAGACCTTTTTCTTGTACTAGAATGCTAAACAGCGACTCTTCAGCGCGACATAGCCTTGCAATATTTGCTGCCTTATGTCCAGCACGTAACATGGCCAACAGCAGTCGATCAGCCATTATCTGTTATATTTTATTTTCTGCGGAAATTCAAATTAGCTGTATGACGTAGGCTTACCCAAGTCTAATGTAATCTGAAGTATAATGCACTAAACCTAAGTGTAGGAACTGGAGGAACATCACAGGCAGTGCTGCCACAGGCTTCTCTTGGCAAAAATCACTAGATTCACAAAAAAATTCACTAGATCTGAAAAAAAAAACATTAAATTTAAAATTTTTGCGTTGAAATTCACAGCTTTGCTTGAAATGATGTATTTATTTACCTAAGGTCCAAAAACCTTTACATCATTTGCAAGTTTGCAAAACTTGATCATGTTGAAGCCTGGAAAATCTCATACTAACAATAAAATCAAGACAAGCTTTTCTCAAGAGCAGAAAATGACACCACTCGTGAGTATTTAGAGCAATCCATTGATGTCAGGTTATTTTGTAAAGACAAGCAAGTAGATTTGAAAAACAAGCCAAAAATAGATAATTCAACCGAAAAACAAGCCCAGCATGCATTGGGAGGAAAATTCAACAAAACGAAAAATCAGCAAGAAAATTAAATAGAAAAGTAGAGAGGCAAATCCAAAAAAACAAGCCCAAAATGAGCAAATTTTCATAAAAACATGCCCAATGTGCCTTTAGTAGTAAGTTGAAATAGCAAAAGTGCCATGAAATTAGAAAAACAAGTAATCTGGAAAACAGAAATCTGCAGAAAACAAGCCCAAAAATAAGCAACCCGCAAGTCTTCAGAAAAACCCACAACTCCACAAAAAAACAAGCCCAAATTCACAGGAAACCGCAAGGTTGGCAACACTGAAGCAATCAATCCAAAGTAATTAACAGTGGTGTACGGATATGGGATATTTTCCACTTGGATCTGAAATTTTTTTATAAACTCAATATCCAATCCGTATCCGAAAATTTAGAATTACTGACTCCAATATCCAATCCAAATCCGAAACTGCCCACTCAGTTGCACATTAGCCAAAGTATTTGATATTGTCTATTTTGCCTCATGAGGCAAAAGTTATTTTGCCTGTAGTCATCTGGACACGATTGGTTGATGTGGTCACGTGACAAGTATGATACACACAAAAAGACAAAGGTTAGGGTTTAGGATTAAATTTAGGTTAGTCTTCAGTTAACGCAAACAAACAAGAAGCCACTAACGTACTTTGCCAGCACTGAAACCATCGCAACACTCGTCCATTGGACTAAGTTGTTACAGATGTCGTTATCAAGTGAGAAGGTCATCATGCGTTTTGAACTTGTCATGTGACCATTCGAAGCAATTGTGTTTGTCTAAAGGTAAAAGAGCTCCAGCAGTGCTGTTGCCTCATGAGGAAAAATGGACACTTATACTTTGTCTTGAATGCCATGGGTACAACTGCCTATCTTAATCAGTTTATGAGAGATCTTTACAAAAAGCACACAATTCTTTTTCTATATGGTAGCGCATGTTATAATTGTGCACAATTCTCATATGCTATCTAACGGAGACGTTTAAATCAAATGATAGCCTGCAACTAGCCTACATTTATGTACCTGCTGGACTCCACGCAAGGCCAACAGCTGCTGTACATCAATTTAACTATGCCAGAACCATCATGATAATTTTAGGAAGTGACTACGGATACGCCTGTCCTGACGCAATTCAAATAAAATGGTCAGTTTGTCAGGCAAACGGCATGCTGCTCGTAGCGTAACAGCTATGCGTTTCGGTTGCTACGCTAATGGTTTTCGATTCAACTCTCACCTTGCCAACTTTCCTTTAGTTTTTTTCTTTATTTTTTTCAGGCTTAAGGTGTTATGTTTAGGGGTTAGTGTTAGGTTAGGGTTAAGGCTACGGTTAAGGTTAGGTTTAGGGTTTATCTTTTATATTTAGTTCCTTTCTACCAAGCCTACTACACTCTCGCTGTGCGTTACTGTTATGTCACAGGTGGCATACGAATAACATAAGTTTTCAAATTTCAAGATCCACAGGCGTACAGTATCTGTAGCCACTGCCAGTGCCATAATTTTATGTCCAATGAAATCATTTCTTAAAGCAGTGCAACAAACGTTCACCTCAGCCTCTTTATCATTTGGAACTATTACTTTTTCCAAACAGAACTTCCAGGACTGCTAGGTTTAAAGCAGCGTATCTTAACCTTTTTCTACCTCAGCGCCTCTTTTTTTTGGTCATGCCTAAGCAATCCAGTACCCCCTACCACTGGCTAACACCTGGTGACTATAAGGATAAAGTAAAGGCAAACATATTCCTTTTAACTTTTACCGCCACATATTTGACCTTCCCAGCGCCCCTTGAAATTGATTTCAAAACCCCCTGGGGGTGCTAGCACCCCAGGTTAAGAAACCCTGGCCTAGAGAATAAACAACCTTGCCACTTTTGGTTAAATCCAACACTTCACAAGTTTTCATTCTCAGTTCAGGTGTATTTCAACCTACAATAACACAGCCAAAATCTCAATACATTGTCACCATGTTTATAATTATTTATTACTCTCACTTTGTTGTGAGGGATGACACTAAACGGAGGGCCAGCGGGCGGGGCGGGCTGTGTTGCCAAATGAAAAACATGAATTTTCCGCGGGTTGGCGAGCTGCACAGAAGGGCGGGCCGGCAGGCTGCACCACAAGATGGGCAAGTGGGCTGCACATTAAGCTGGGCTGCGGAAAAGGACGGGCCGGAGGTCTGCCCTTTTCTGCAGCTCATCCCACCTTTTTCCGCAGCCCGACGGACCGCCTTTTTGTGCAGCCCGCCGGCCCGCCCTTCTGTCTTGTGTGCAGCAGCCCGCCAGCCCGCCGAAAATTCACCTT
>JGI24158J21664_10006082_pt1 | contig 15867 bp, 10 predicted proteins | sample Ectturendosymbi3_FD_21664 | JGI IMG/M metagenome (IMG submission 21664)
ATGCTTATTTGATGTCCAACTGTTGTTTCTCAACACTTGTCAAAAAGTGATAAACGGGGTTGGTTGACTAGATGACCGCCACGGTCTTTCGCCAATCCTATGTGACACAGCGCCCGTCTTTGTTTACACCGATCAGCTATTGTGCCATTGTATTTTCATTCGCCCTAATGTTCGCTAATAATTGGTTTACTGCAAGCGATGGCTTTTATGGTGCCTCTGCTTGTTGGCTGAGTCATATGAAACAATAAACCATTACCATTACATCTAAAGCAGTCAGCAACTTATGACTTCAGGTAAACCGTAGTATAATGCAATTAAAACTATACTGTCTATGGAAAGAAATCCTTTCTCAGCAAAGAATCGGACACTTTAAGATCTTACAGAGTATATATTTCGCCTACAATGTAGGCATCATCAGCTCTTATTCAAATAGAATCTCTCAACAAAAGTTGTTTCCCGGCAAAAACGCGAATAAACAAACTCAACAAAAGTTGTTTCCCGGCAAACAACACGAATACTGCGCTAGTTAGCCAACAAAATGAGCAATTAAAACTATCTCTATGACAGGTTTTTTTAAGGAAAATGTTAGGTACCCGGTATGGACTTGTAGGGACCCGATTTCTCTGATTCTACGGACCCGCTGATAATTTTCTCTGATTCTAGGGACCCGATTTTTAAAACGCCTTAAAAACCCTGCTCTATGACATGATAGGGATACATTTTACCGAGTACAGCCATGTTTTTTTCACTCAGGTGACGGAATCTCTGCTGTGCTCTGTATGAGCGTTCTGTATTCCTGTGTGAAGGCTATGTGGTAGAATCGCAGTACTTTCGAAAGCTTCCTTCTCCACCTCGGGTGAAAAACAGACACATGAACATTGATCAGAGTAGCCTTATCAGTCGAAGTGTAGGAGTAGCTTCTTTGCGATATTTGCTTGTTATCACTTTGGTATTGATTCCAACACCAAATACGCGTTTATATTTCAGGAAATACCAAAAGAAGGTCTGAGAAATACGCACAAAAACTTTGTTTTTATGAAAGTAAATGTAGATCTATATCAAAAAACGATCAGGACACGCCAGCTTCATCAGCTTCACAGTTTGAAGAACCAGATTTTTAATGGAAGACTAGTGTAGAGAATAAGTTTCCTTCAGCAAGATTTGTATCAGAACGTATGTCAAAACCTATCTCTATTATGGGGATTTTTGAGTTGGCTTGTTTGAATTCCCAGAGTATAAGGAAATTGCATTAACAGCCTTGCAACAACTAGTGCTCATGGCTTCCACGCGCATGTCAGAGAATGGATTTTCGTAATTGGTCGAGCTCATGCAGGTCGAAAGGGGGCAGGGCTTTGAACCCTTGAATTTTAAAATCTGAAATTTTTATATTCATTTTTTTGCAGAAAAATGTTTTTTGTTACTTTTCAGTTGGTAAAACGGAATTTCACCATGGTTGGTTCCCTTGCAAAAATTCCTTCCGAGTTCCGCCGCCCGTGTTCGAGCTGAAAATTAAAAAGCAAAATGCACTGAAATACATTGACTCGTTACTGAGGGTGGCATTGAAGGAATTAATTCATTTCCAGTTTGAAAAGTTTATCATTAAATTCGGGAGCAGTACAGTAATTAGTAAACGGACTTCTGTTGTAAATATTTGTAGTTTCCTATGACTTTTTTCTGTTTTTTTGTGTCTGGGGTGGCAAAGGTCTGGTGTTTGATTCTCAGTGAGGTGGTAGTCTTCAGTTCTGTGTCGTTACTCGTTAAAATACATCGGATGACCACATTTTTGCTTTCGTAGCTTTGTATTTCTTGACAGTCGATGCGGATTCAGCTGTCTTTAAATGAGTTACTTAGCTCAAGCAGATGTTCTACAAAATTAAACTCAGATAGCATTGCATAAACAGTAGTTAGGTTATTATTGTCACATGGGACATGCATTCACATTGAGTGGGTTGAATGGGAATGCAGCAATCGATGGTAGGGGTGAACGAAACCGAAAAAGGTAAGGAAGCACTTTCTTATATGACGTACCACTGGAATATACAAAACTGCTATTCTGCGGAAGCGACTTCAAAGCAACGGGTAGAAGCGCTAAACCTGCCCTCAGTTGAATCTGCACAGTAGTTTTGATGCCTTCAGTCAGGATGAAAGTTTGATTACACTGCGCAGCGCTAGTTAGCCAACGAATGAGGCTTTCCCGGCAAACAACACGAATACTGCAATTCAACGCCAATTAGGCCATTTTTACACGGACAGATAACGAATCGCCTTGGTTTACAGCATCGTTCCACCAAATTTGCAACTATTTTTAGACTAAGCGTTTGCCTGGATGCGGCCATTGCCACTCCAATTAAACCCGATGAAAACAGACAGCCCCGCATGCCCGCGTTAGCATGCTCATTGTTTCTGCACCGCAAACCACAGGAAGCCTGGAGTGCAAGCGATGCACATCGGCCTTCTCACCGATTGTCCAGTTGAGGCATTCTCACGCATCACTTTGACTGCACAATACAAAGTATAAGGCATAAGTGAAACTGTTTGAAAATTGTGCAGTTATTTCGCAGTTTCACAAGCGGGCTGATGGAGATCGTTTCATTGATCAGCAGATGAACAAGCGTCCAACATGTTACAAGTCGATATACCTCAAGCTTAATCGGATTTTGCGAGTTTTCGTAAGGTAGTTTTCCCAAATTTCTGGAAATAGAGTGCCTTTGTTTTCAGTCAAACGATTTGTTGCCGCTGAAGTGTCCGCGTCGGTGAAAACCCAAGAATGCCTGTGTGTTAAAAATGTGTGGCGTGCCAGGCAATTTACAGGATTGCGTGGTGAAACATGATGTAATTCTCTATCAATTGTGAAACAACCTGTTGCACTTCAACTGCCCAAATCGGGGCGATCTTCCCCAATTCCTCAATCTCAAGGTCTTTTTTGAAGCTTCGATCACTTCAGCCACTTGGGCAAGTGTGCTTAAATCATCGAAGAGCACGTCATATGTCTGTCAAAACCCACGCTGATAGGAACATGTTTCCGACGTGCAAGGATCGTGGAATGTGACAAAGAGTCCTTTTTTTCAAGAAAAAATATTCTGTGATAACTCAGTATTCAATAAAATGGAAATGCAATCAGAAATTGACAAGCGTGGGTGGTTTTACCTTTCAACCAAAACAACTGCTCAAACAAAAGCAGTTGCTTTCTGAAAAAGACAGACGGCGCACTGTCAATGTTAGTTGCTCTCGAGACTCACACTAAAGGATGTGCAGCTGTAATGTTGACTGCCCAGTCACTATCACTACAAACACCAAGCCTTTTTGTTGTACTTGCAATGATGATTGTCGAAGACCTTCCCAGGTGCCCAAATATGCAATTTGTGAAGAAACTGCGATCCTGCGTTTGACCATTCGTCGTTGCTTTTGACAGTTGTTTGGAATCATACATTCGTATCCTGAAAAAATTTTAATGCCGAATGAGCTGCGTTGTGTGGATCGTCGCGGGTGCAGTAGACCAACCAAACAACACAGACTAAAATTTGTCATAATATTTGGCCTGCGATGCTAGCGTGGCAATCGCGTCTTCGGTAAATACTGAAATAACCACTGAAACGATCAATTTATTACTTATCGCCGCTGGATCTGGCCGGCGCTGTGTCATTACAAACTTTATTTTAACTGTGCACAGTGAGCAGCTCTCGCTCATCTTCCCATTTTGAAATTAGCGTTGGTCGTCTTCTCCCCTATCATGCCCGGGAACTTTCGCGTGCTGGTAACTTTTTACTCAGAATGCTTCAGGGAACTTGTCAGCGTTTGCAACAAATTCAGACGTCATCAAATAAAGATTCTAAAATTTCCTTTCGGACTTGCGTGTTTTGGGCCGTCGCCAATGGGGGGCGCCAGTGGTGCCCGCCCCCCACCCCATTTAAAATTTATGCTCCCTCACTTCATGTTTTCCCCCCCAGTTGCTGCATACATCCAATATTGTATTTAAAAAATGTGGCTCCCTTGTGGGGTTGGTACCCATGCTGTGAAATCTTGGCAACGGGCCTGTGCGTGTTACTTGGAGAACACATTTATGTGCAACCACTTGGTGAACTAGAAGCTGTCTGGCCAGTGTCACGTCTAGAAGACGCGTCCTCCTAGGCAATTCAGGACTTATCCCCGAAAAGATGCAAATGTTCCTTCTGTGCGCATTAGTGGCACCAACTCTTTACAATTAGAGGCATCCACTTATTGTAACCGCTAACCGAACCTCATCAGTCTCGCCAACGAACAAAACCTCTGGCGGAAGTACTTGTCGTCGGCAACAATGCTTCTCGTCCTGACGGCAAATGTGGAAGAGTGCAATGTCCGAACTCAGGGAAAAAAGGTCGAGCTGCCGAGATTGATGCGGTGTTAATGCGCGTGCGAAAGGCGTTTAATTCGGTCGCTGCCAGCAGTTACACTCAATTCTGTTCGTTCAGATAACCTGTGAACTTGTTGCATTAGCACGTCAGCCTTGAGACCTACTCACACGTGTTGGTGCCTGACATACCGGTTAATTATTCAGTGAGACGTCGGTCTGACTGATGAGTTACCTTAAGATAAAGAAAATAGTGGAAACGGACGTGAACCGCGGTCTTAACAAATGAGGCGAATTGCAAACGTCGTTGTAGTCCCTGTGAACGTCAGTCTAGTGCGCAATCAGAGGTTGCGCGCAACCTGCCTGCGACATCAAATTTAAGCGCTGTACGAATTTCCGCAAAATATGTCTACAAAATTAGTCATTCCTGGCATTTGGGCACTGCATAAAGGCATGAAAAAAAAACCTTTGCTATACAGCGGTCTGGAACTAATTTTCAACTGTCTGCTTGCTTTTTCGTCAGATTCGGTTCCTGGCCAAGTCAGCATAATTGGATGGGAGTTTTTCTTCTATTGTCAATGCCATTTCAGTTCAGGCGCAAGTTAAAGGGACATGCGCCACAGCCAAGGGAAAAAGTTAATTTTACAAAATAAATTTCTTACCACGAGCGATGTGATTGTCCATATGGTTCAGACAAAGAACTTCTGTAGACAAAGTCGATCCTCTCTCTGTGGCAAATAAACAGACATTGCTCGAAGTCTTGAAATGAAAAGTGTATTTTCAACTAAACCGATAACCCAACTTGAGTACCTGGGCTAATCCTGAAAAATACGTGACGGAAGTAGGAGTATTTTTTGATGAGTTCTGGAAATACATTGTTTGCGGCATTGCCTTTGGAAGATGTCAAAAATAGCCGTAACAAAAATATTTAATCGCTCTTGAATGACGCGTTTCAAATGTGTACTTTATAATCTGTTTTGTTTCTTTTCTAGCAGGCAGGCTAGTTTTAAGACTTCAGTTTTGAGCCTGTGGTCAACTTGGCTAAGCCTGGTCATGCGGCGGTGGATGGAACTGTTAAAAAAACGGTGAAGCATCGGTATCAGAAATTTGGAACATCTTGAACTGAGTTCTTCGCCAGGATAATAAACCTCGCCAAACGTTGCTGATTACCCTGCCTAAGGACAACAAACATCTGTCGGCGCAAAATACAGCAATTTGCAACTACTAAGCCATACAAGCGTATAACAACTAATTATGGAAAAGCAAATGTATTTTTTTGCAGAAAGTTACTCGCAGAGATCCTCGAGAAAAAACACCCAATTCACCGTGCAAATAACGAACAGTGAAAAGGTTTAGGAAACTACGAAAATCAAATCGTTTTGCCTGGTGGGGTATGCGACTTACTGCTACGTTGATTAAGAACACTAAGCCAATCTGGCTTAATGGATGGCTTATAGCAGGGTTTCTTAACCTGGGGTGCTGAAATCAATTTCAGGGGGTGCTGGGGAAGGTTACATATGTGGCAGCCAAAGGTTTGTCCATGGGCTTTCCTTTGTTTTCTTATTGTTTTTGTCAATGCTACTGCCATAATTGCTGTTTTTGTTTTGGAGAATGAACCAAGCATATGATCAAGATGTACTGCACTTGTCTTTATCTTTATAGTAACCAGGTGTTAGCCAATGGTAGGGGTGCTGGACTGCTTAGGCGTCACCAAAAGTGGTGCTGAGGTAGAAAAAGGCTAAGAAACGCTGGCTTATAGCTTCAGTGCACAGTGCTTTGTTGTGACTAAGACAGAAGTTCTGTAAACTTTACAACTGCGGCAGAAAAACAGTTTCACCACACAACTGCTCTAAATGCAAATTTTCCCAAAAGAAGTGAAACCGTTTCACGACACTTTGAACTAGCAATGCAACGCAAGCACGAGAGCCAAGAACATGTACGGTCAGTGTCTTTTGCAACAGAAATGTGCAGTCAGGCCTGGTAAGGCAACTACGGCTGCAATCAGCGAAACAGAAAGATGTACGGCTGCAACTGTCAACAAAGAAACTAGAAAACTTCATTGTGAGATACATTTTGTTTAATAATGAACTTTCGCGATTTCAAAGTCCAGTTCTGTCATATTGCAAAATGCTAAAAATCAGCTCTTCTGTAGAGGGCATCAGTTGGGACTTTAAAACATGGTAAACACTGTCATGTTTGTTGCATCCATCAGGAACTGGACTTTGAAACCGCGAAAGTTCATTATTACTCTCAGTTGATGCTGACGGAAGTTGATGCTGACAGAAAAACGTCTCAGTTGATGTTGATGCTGACGGAAAAACGAGGCGCTTTTTTAGTCAAACTTCCAGTTCAAATATGCAAGTCTATTTGCCAGTCTCCATGTTAGTAAAGAAGAACTCAGCCTTGCCTCGAAATGAGAAATCTCAAGAAAAGTGGTTGAGTGCGCACAATTGCACAATCCTGTTGGCTCCGTTCTTTGAAGCAAACAACATAAGGTCCACCTTTTAAGATTTCAAAGTTCATACATTTTCTGGCACTGATTAAGAAGTAACAAACCTTCTGTTCACAGCGCAGGACAAAGCAAAATCAGGTGCCGAAACTATGCTATGGCGGTCATGCTTGACTACCACTAAATGCTCAGCATTTTGGACTTTTAGTAATGCAAAAATTACTTCTTCGTACTGCCGCAAAGGTGCTGGCTAGAGTTGACAAAACTGAGTTTTAACGAAAAAAAATGAAGAGATGGTTTGACTAAAATCGACCAAGAACTAAAAGCTACACAGTTATCGCATTTAAGTTTTGATCACAATACCCAAATGCGAAAAAGTTTTTTTAAAACAAGCTTTTCAGTAAATTTACTTGCAAAAAGCATATACGTGGAAAACCATCCCAAAAATGGAAATGGCAATGAGTTTTCCTGGATTGATTCGGTAGCTGATATGCAAAACGAGAAACTGAGAAGTGAAGCAACTCTTTACAGCTTCGTATTGAAAATCTTTTCGTTTCTGAAACGAATTTGGGATTATTTTACTCCTGAAATATTTTCGTAATGCTGATGATAACATGATTCTTTGACAGAAGAGTGCGCTTTATCCAGATAATTTAATCGACTTGAACAGCCTTGTTTAGCTTTGAAAACGTTTGCTGCCGAGTCGTTATCACTGATAATTTCCTTAAACCATTAACTTCCTCAAACCATTAAAAGCAATTAAGCCTAAAAAATTCATCGTGAGATCTCAATGGCAAACATGTTCATTGTGTAAACAATGTCGTGTTATATTAGATTTTATACTCTGGATTCACCTGTTCAGCCACATATTTTCGGGCCTCTTTGAAAAAAGGCTGTAAAAACGTGCGTCTAAATTACGGTCGGAAACGTGAGAAAAACAGACAAAAGCTGATGAAACAACGCATCCTGCCATGCCCGAGTTTCAGCCGGCGCTTTTCGATGTCCACACTTTGAAATTAACTCGTAAAAGAATTGATGTTATCAAGCTATCAAGAGTTTGTTTGTACAAATGACTCAGTCGCCAATGGAAATGAGCAAGCTGTGTTCGTCCCCGCACCGTTTAGCTAACGTTTTTACTTCATCTGAGTGCAGAGACAAAGTGTTTCTTCGTGCAAGGTTATGAGTCCTGGTGGTAACGCAAGCGAAACGCATATTGCGGTTTGCTTCGCGAAATGCAATGCATTAAGATCTTGGTATTTCAGGTACTGCGACACATTGCAAGAAGCTCTTGTTTTACCATTGCGTTGCATTTGATTTTTTCCTGCAACTGAGTGCAAATGTTCCACGTATCCGACGCTTCTTGCAACATGCTCGAAATGAGACACTTGTAAATTGTGGGAATTGTGCGGCACTGCAGCCGAGTTTAATTCTGGTGGTTTCAACCACCGAATTAAAACAGCTAATGTCACCGAACTTCACTGACCAGAGAAACACCGTTGCTTGCTTCTAATGCACATGGTTTTCCAAACAAACGAATGAACTTAATGACAGAGCAAAATGGATGAAAATGCGGGACTCTTGCCACAGGACAAAAGCAGAATCTGGCGAAGGGGAAACGTTATGAAATTGTTGTGTTCATACTACCTGAAGTGACTCCCACTGCTTACTCAACGTTTATCAAATTTAGTCAGATAAAAAGAAAGCGACGTGTTTCACTGGCTTGTGTGTTATAAAACGGACTTGTTTTGGACACTTGAATGAAGTATACTGTACACTTTTTGCTGGAGCAAACTTTCCGATTCGACGGTAACAAAATTAATCTCGCGGAAATCTGTCCCTTCCGCAAGCACAGATTGACCGCACTCAGAAACAAGCAATACGTTTGTTTCATGTCATTGAATGAGCCAATTTTGCTAATGTGTAGCACCGATGCATTCTCAAAATGTACAAACTCTGGATGACAAAAGATACCAACAGCTGGTGTTGTTTGTGCCTACGTTCGCTGTGTCTAAATATCTATTACACGCCACATTCATAGGTTTAACTTCCATCTCGGGAGTAAACGGAGACATTCAGCTTACACTTGAGATTAGCACGAAGACCACCAGAGAAAGAAAAATCCCATTGAGTTGATTCTTTTTCGCCATTTTATATACAATCACGTAACTGTTTGACAACTTGGGCTGTTCCGACTACATGACAGCATTTTGAAGCTCATGAGTCAAAGCATTTGCGGACCGATAAGCAGAGGAACTGAATGGCTGGATGGAATGTAAGACATTTTTAGGAAGGATGAGACGTGAAATCCGCTTAGGCTGCGTTTCAGGAAAGTTGCCTGTTTGGGTAAAGAAACCATACCTTTTTTAGAAAATCTATTTACTGCAAGGTATTGCAAAAGATTTTCTGTGTGGCAATCGCTACAAAGAAAAAAAGCTTTTAGGCAGTTAAAAAACAGCCGCATATGGCCGCTGCTTTCCAACATGTGGATCTACTGGCTGATCTACAGACAAGTAATTTCTGCGAACCGACACAATCTGTTCCTAATAGCCGTATGAGAATGCAACTATTAACATATTTTCTAGAGTTACAATGCCTACCACGCTGGTGTTCTTTACGTATCGTTGCTGAGTGCATCACGCGACTTCTCTCGAATGAATGTACAGTAGTAGAGCGACATCGTTTTAAAATGACTACACTGAGGATGGCCAACTATTTAGTCTAAATTCTAAAAGGTTCCACAAATAACCAAGACTGTGCTGCCGGACTGATCAGTAAAAGTAAGTTGAACACTAATATGGTGAATATTCCCAGAAGCGAAATACTGTTTGTTGTTTAGCAAGCACGCAACAAGCGTAAACAAACTTGTGACTATTCATTTGTCTTGAACAATACGCCCCCATCCCAATTAAATCAATACAGTTGTACCGCATAAATGAATTATGAATCTTTATTTTGTAATTCAATACGGTTTGTTTCAAGCATGCGAAACAGGACCGACCACAGAATATATGCTCTATGTGGAGAAATGCCCACGTTTAAATTACAGTGAACCTACACGCCTACCTGCCTGCAAATGGGAATTGCCCTTTTCAGCTTTTCGAAAGTTGTTACCTGCTGACGTTATCCTACTACTTGACAGTCTTCGTATGCATGCTTCATGCGTTTATGCGAAATCTCTGGAACTAACGTTTTTCCGGTCAATCGGCTGACGACTTCAGGCCAGAAAAAGATGTGAGACGTTTTGCTGCATGGGAATTGTGTTTCAGAGCATTTTTTGTTGAATTTCTTACAACCTTCATACATTTGCTTGTTTATTTCCAGTTGGAAAAATTGAACTAAAACAACATAACAGCACTACTACGGTGGTTTTGTTTAAAAAATGTATTTCAATTACTGCGCACTTTCTATATGTTGCAATTAAAAAATAAATAGGACGAAATTGAAATATCTCGGAGATAGTGGGCTTCACATGACCACAGGTGATTGCTGGTGAGCTCTTTCATTACAATCGCCTCAATTCAACTATTAAAACGGTGGTTAGTTCCATTTCTTTCATCTGCAAACGGCGAATAGTGATTGATGGTAGGCAATTAGAACGTGTTGGCACAGGTGTCGGAACAAGCAAAATTTTGGGGGTGCGAAGAATTTTTGCTCGAGTTTCCCAAACTTGTCCGAAAAAGTTGTTGCGCGACTTTTCCTACAAATTTTCTCCCACAAAGATCATGAAGACCTTTTTTTGGTATGACCTCTGAAAAACGGCCTTCATTTGTTTTTCTGCGCCCGTTGGGCGCCAATTTTGGAAGTCAAACAACGTTGGGCGCCATTTTTGACCGGATTTTCAGGAATTTTGCCTAGATATTTAGTGATTTTACCCGGATTTTCAGGTATCTTGCCCAAATTTTCAGGGATTTCGCCCGGAGTTTCGACAAATCAAAGTGTTTGGGGGTGTGCTTGCACTCCGGCCTCCTACACCACTGCGTGTTGGTGCACCTTTCACTGGTAATTTCCTTTTCTTTACTGTACTCGAAAACTCGTACAGTTTTATAAACATCACGTAAGTTGCACATGCTCCTGACTTGGTACGACAAGTAAGTTCATCTTGAAAAAAGTCAGGTTGCTTGTATGTAAGCAAGTAGTATAGGCCTGCTACTAAAATGTTTGCTGAAAAACGAAAATTTTAAACTTGTCAAAGCAGAACGATTGGTTCTTAATTATGTGTCAGGAAATATTCGCAAATGTTAGTGCTCGTAATGTTCGATGCTTCTTCCCTTAGATTGGAAAAGATTCAGGAAAAGTTAAGTATTGAGCCTGCATGGTTCACACCATCAGATGCAGACTTTGCAAGAAGCACTTTCGTGTTTACAAAAATGTAAAATATTTTCCAAAAATGTAGATTAAATAACCATTAGAAGCTCACGCAACATCGCAATGCCAGGTTTGTGTGGTCAGCGAGGACGTCGAACACCAATGCTCACAAATCAACACCTCAAATAAATTTGCTATCACAGTTTGAGAACAGACTTTTTACGTTAATTGTCGATGTTATTTACCATTTGCGATTCAGTAAGGAGCATAAAGCAGAGAATGCAATTGTGTCTTAAAATGTAATTTTTTGCTTAAGAAAAACAAACAAGATTTCCTTTTCTGTTAAGCTAAAGACTTGGTGATGTAGAGTCACATGCTTTGGAACTGCTATATATCTCTTCGTCTTGGATGACAAAACGGAAAGTCTTTCACCACAGTTTTCTCTTGCCCGTCATACCAACCACAGCGAAATTGTGCGCACGAGCTTTCCATGGGAAGAAAAACAGGCAAGTGTTTTGTGGACGTTTTGTAGAAGAGCATATAAATCCAGCATCTTGAAGGAGGCCTTGAAATACGGGAGAATGTTTCCCACGATCCTCGGTTCAACCAAATTCCTTTCACTTACAACCGACGCAGTTGCTAATTCACAGCAATGCAGCCAGGCCATTAAGTTTCAGAGATGCATAAGAATGTCTTCAAACTTTTATTTGTTTTTTACTTTCTTCTTTGGCTCAGAGACATGTTCCACGTCACAAGGGTTAGTCAAAGAACACAAGAATATCAAACTGCTGAAATGTACCATATTACATGGATTGTTTTAATTGGTTGTTGTTCACATTAAAACACTATTGCAACATTTCAGTGCTCAAATCTGTCTACTATGTTCTTTTCCATTCCTGTATTTAACTTATTCAAGACTTAACTGGGAGGGCCAATAAGACTACTTTACTCTCGTTAAATATATTGCAGAATAAAGCTGTGAGAACCTTTGAATACGACAAAATCACAAAATTTTATAAATATATAAATAACAGACTTATTTAAATTGTCAGTTGCCAAATTTATCTACTCCTTTTATAATGGTGGATTACTTAATCACTTTGATAACCACTTTACTGAGATTGCATCAGTCCACAAACATCAAACAAGACTTGCTTCTTTGCAAAAATATTATTTAACAAGAATGAAAACGTTTCTGGGTCAGGTTGCTTTAAATATATTGATCCCAAAATTTGGTCTGATATTCCTGAAAAGTTGAAATCTTTTTCGCCTTATTTATTTGGAAAACAATATAAAAACGTCCTGCTTTCTTGCCAGAATTCCTTTTGATCTTCGTTTTATGTGCTTGCCACTTTCTGTAGTATTGTATTGATGCCCATCTTTTCCATCCTCTCATTGCCTCTACAGCTGCTCACCCCACCCCCTGTACATCGCCATGATTTTCCCTCACTGTTTTTTGTTGTTGTTTTTTATGGTTATTTCACCTGACGTTGATTTGATGCATTTTTTCTTACTTTTTTACAACTTGTGAAACGTTTTCAATTAAAAAATTGGTTTGTTCTAGCAATAGGGCTGACTGAGAGCTTGACCCAGGTGGTCTTTCGCCAACCCTTTGTGATTCAACATGTTAGAACAAGATCACTAAACTGCGAAACCTGAAATTTCTGATATTTTTATACTCTCATCAACATGAAATGAATTTGTGATCTTTGATGTTATTGTTTTTCTCTTGCTGCATTCGTGTTATTTCGTGATTTGAGTCACAAACATGCATGAATAAACCATACCATACCACATGCAGTCAATACTGAAGAACAAATATTGAAACAACGCACTAGCAACTTCTGCATTCGGGCATCGTCATAGTGAAGTGTACATACACTAGCATAGTGGTATTCAAAATGAAGACTTCTAGTAAGCATCACATATTTGGCTTGCACCCCTCGTCGACATGCTGGGGATAATAGATGGAGGAATCACAAACAATACAGAAATCATGAGGCGCCACGAAGCATACGGAAGGTTTTGGTTGCTACACAAAGACAGTATTGAAGAAAAACCAATACCGAGACAACGCATCTGCAACTACTGCAATTGGTAAGTTTTGCAAAAAGCATTAGACCTTTGAAATGATCGGATAAAAAATTAAGTGAAAATTGACATCGTTGAACAAAGCTATATACATATTTTCTAAACAAAGCCATTGAAGGTCCTGACATAATAGTTAACCTGGTAGGCGCACACTTACGTTTCTGGGTATGTAATGCATAATTCGGTAGGCAATGGTGTATAGGCAATTCGTAAGCGTTTCATACTAGTCTGTGCGTTTGCGCCACAATTGACAAGCATACACTGGCATGCAATAGGCACGAAATGAATTTTTTTCACTGCAGATGAACACTGAGCAAAGGCGCCTCTGAGCTTGTTTGCTGCACAATAAAGCGATTTCACTTGTCTTTGGATGTCATCATTTTTTATAATCATCCAATGTCGCATCTCGTTCTGTTAAAAAGCATTGTTGCAACGCACTCAACTGATGCGCTTTATCACCGCATGCAAATGTGCTAGTTACAGTACAGCTAATTGATAAAAACCTTCAAAAATCTGTACATTCAAGTATTTTAGCGGTTTCAATGACGCGAATGTTTCTGCAACATCGGTCATTTATTTCAAAATAGAAGCGAAGAAGACAGCAACTACATTGCAGCGTCTCAATGTGTTTACTGTTTGTTCAAGCGTTGCACCAGTTTAATCGCTTCGAGCACAACCATCGTTTGGAATCACAAAGCCTGACGAGTTTTCTCAACTCTGTTTAGCTGAACCAAACTCAAACGGGTGGAAGACCAAGATCCCTGCCGACTAAGAGTACTATTGGAAATCAATCCATTAAAGTGCAAGCATTGTGGGAAAGCTGATCCATGAGATCCGTCTTGATTTTGCAGAACTTTTGGAAAAAGGTTGCATTTTTGTAAACATTATTTTCCTGAAACAACCTCGCAACAGAGCATTCTTTGTTTGTTGCTCCGGCTTTTCCATCCCAGCAATATTTCAACTGTTGTTGAGCCACGTACTGTGCTTCGATGCGCATAGATTTTAGGCGAGCTTGCACTTTCATCGATTTTGATCATACCGTTAAGCACATACTTGTAAAGTTGCACTGTAAAATTTAAATTTCGCTAAAGCATCGTACCTGTGCGTTGTTTACGGTCATTCCGTTTGTTGCGTGTAATACATTTATTGGATTCTTTTGCCATATCTTTACCGGCACTTGCACGTGGTCTGACATTCTTTAAGTATTTGAAAGTTCATTATTTATTTGGATATCAACAAAAGTTCTCCGCCAGCAGTCACAGTCACGAACGAGCTCTTATGTTTTGTTTTCGCATTTTGTTTTTAATTTTTTTTATTTTCTTAGAAAATTAAAATTGGTGCAGTTTTCCAATCTAGTTTCAACGACAGAGCTAACGGTGGGAGCGACAGATAGGTATTTCCAAAATTTGGCTAACACATTTTGGAGTTTGTTAGAGCCATGTTGCTTGTTGTGACTCTGACGTATTCTTTAACATTCGATCAGTTATTCTATTGTAAAATATCTTTATATCATCAGGTTTATTTTTAAAAACTTTAGGTTTGCGGCAGGCGCGGGCACAGGGGGAGGGATGCAGGGGATGCTTCCCCCCCACCAGACCTAAAGAGGTGTTGACATGACACTTGATTTCACTGAAAATCATCGCCAAAAAATATTTTTGTACTGCACATTACTCGCTAAAGATACTAAAAATTAACTTGTGCTAACAATTAGTCAAAAACTCTTCGTTTCATTAGACGAGCTGGCCTTGTTTATGGAACCTGATATAAAATAGCATGTGCGTCCGCAGGGCACGGGGGGCAAAACGGGCATTTGCACCTCGCCCGGAAATTGGGATGATGAAACACTTATTTCTGGAAAAACCTGAAGTCGGCATCTTAATTCCGATTAATTGATTTGATTCTTGCAATGACAGTTTTTTTGCCGGTATGAAACTCACACTACACAAGAGTCAGTTTCACAGTTATGATGTCATGCAGTGGTGAGCTTGCAGTTCACTCATGTCCCCTCCTTTGTCTGCAGAGATGGGTTGCGAAAGTCGCGAGCGGATTTTTCTACTGTTGATCTTTATTGCGTAACAATAACATGGCAACAAATCTGCAAAGGTCCACTTTATATTACGGTGGCAGGCGTTTTGTTGCATGAGACTGTTAAACGCAGACATCTAGGCAGGTAATGCAGCGAGACAGTGACATGCCGATAGCGCTAAGCTACGTACATTCATACTTTGTGAAAAGAAGCATGAGTGAGTCTATACTAGCAATGCTTCCATAAGTTTGTAAAATCCATTATTCGGTGAGTGTGACCAATGTGCCTGGGTGTCATACTACACTTATGCAGGATTCTTTTCATGCAGTAGAAAATTACGTGGCATGTTACAGTAGAATACATCTATGCAGGCTTGTGGGAATACGTCTTAATCGTTAAGGTTCAGTTCTGAAATCTGAGTGACTACTGAGTGCAAAGCTATATTTGCTGCGGCGAGTTTTCATAATTTATCTGGCCAATTTTGCAAAACCTGCGTGGTGTTCTAATTGTAGTAAGTTTGTCCGTAGTCGTGTCAACATACAAGTCTACTTAATTGTCCGGTTTGTGTAACCAGGTTTTAGTGATCGCTTTGGACGAGATCCCAGACGTTTGCAGCTCTTGTTTCTATGTCAGGGTTTCTCAAACGGGTCCCTCGTCCCCCCTTGGGGG
>JGI24158J21664_10006084_pt1 | contig 15866 bp, 12 predicted proteins | sample Ectturendosymbi3_FD_21664 | JGI IMG/M metagenome (IMG submission 21664)
GATTACATTATAATTTTGTTTATTCGTAATCGTAATCGAGCAGGTGGCAAGTAATCGTAATCGATTACATTTGTGATGTAATCGCCCCATGTCTGCTCTGCGAGGGCTCCTACCCAGAATCCAAAAACTTTGCACAAGAGCTTCGAGTGCTTGGATTCCGAGGCATTTGCGAGGGCTCTTACCCAGAATTCAGCGTGTTTTCTGCGGCTAAAAAAAGCTTGTTGGCATGGGTGGTTTTTAGATTTGTGCCCAAATGCCTGGTGGATGCTATTCGCCGAAAAGATTTAAAATCCATACCTTTGATTATAATTTTGTACCCTGGTGACCAGTGTTCCCTCTAAGAAAATTGTACACTGATCAAATGTTTGTTTTTTTGCGCATTAAAACGCATGCAACTCCGCAACCATGCAGACACGCAACCAGAGAAGGGTTCCCAGCGTTAAACGGCCTATGCGATACAGTATATATACATGCCGTATTAAATTTAGAATGTTGAAAGTGCGCGAGAATGAGATAGCACTGCGCAANTTGTCTGGCGCAGTTACGCTCCTTAGAGGGAACACTGCTGGTGACTGGGGAAATTTTTAAAATTATCAGTCAGACTCAGGGCTCCTATTGCTGGGTTCTTCCACCCAGATCTGTTTTTTTGAGCCGATCTGGGTGTCTAGGTTTAATTTTGAAAAATCCTATCAAATCTGTTTTTTTTAAGATAAAAATTTGGCAACGAGTTATAGGAAATGTAGTAGTAAAATAAACACATCTTCTGGTCATTACTGTGTTCACACGCGATCATCAGATGAAAAAAGTACTTAATGTTAAATCGGTGAAACAAAACATCTTCAGTCGGTTTTACACCCGTATCTATATCATTGTCAAAACTGTAGATTGCTTGCCATCCAGTTCAGACAGCCATGCAGTTGCGCATACAGTAGAAGTAACATCAACGAATAACAAATGGTAGTATAAGTGCAAGTGCAAGATTTGCATTTGGGTGAATGGATGTTATCCCAGTCGCCAGCTGAAGAAAGAATTTGATTAAACAAAGTTTACAACAGAATGTTCAAATTGTTTGGTTGCCCTATTCATGCAAATTAAAAAACAATTCGCATCGGAATTAGGATTTGAAACTTAGGAATTTTAGATTCCTTTGCAGCTCAAGATCTCACAAAAGATCCAAGTTCAATAGCAAATGTGGGTCTACATTTTCCCCATCTTGTGCCTGAAGATCAGCTGGAAGCTGGGTTATTTTCGGTCATTTTTCTGCAGCAGACCAAACTTTTTTAGTGACACAACATTTAAGTCAATTCGGTCATAATGTTCGAAGATATAAACTAGTGATTGCTGTTATGGCTAATTTTAATACTAATATGAGACAAATGACCAAAACGTCTCAGCAAAAAAACAGGCTGGAGGCTTTATCAATAGTTTAAACATGTGTCCTTGTCCAATAAATATCCTTGATTTCTGGTATCGGCCTAACATCAAAGATGGCTTAGATAACACGGAGTTTGCAATGCTTTATGATTTAATGGCCATATTTGCAGTTTGCCACATTTTACTGCATCACTAGATAAAATGTTTTTACTTGTTAATCATGTTGAAACAAGAACAAACTTGCTAAAACCTAGACTGTTCAGGAATATGCAAAGCAAGCATTGTCAAGAAGCCAGCAAAACAGCTACTATACACCTAAGCCTGAAAAGTGAGAGATGTCGATAACGGAGTATGTTATTAGCTTTATTAGTTAATATCAAATGTCGTGAATAAGAGAAAAGTGATGCAAATGTTATCCTTAACGCTGCGGACACAAAATTTAAAAAAGGAACTATAAGTAACTCAGTATTTTAGTCACTGTTTTACCTCACGTATTTGCATTCATGTGTCTTTTTGCATTCCTGTTTTTTTTGGTAGGTGAATGGGTTTTTTTCATGAACAATCTGGGTTTATTAGAAATTACAGAATGGGAGCCCTGATCAGACTGACTTGGTCGCGGTCTCGAATGTTTCAGGTATCGTCTCGGTCTCGACGGTTACAGGTCTCGGTCACAAGCTTATTGTCTTGAGATTTTGGATATTGCAAGGACATGGCTTAGTAAACGTCTGTAATGCAACAATTCAACCAGTTTTTCTCGGTTGTATGTGCAGGTGAAAAACAACCAAAACAGGTCCAAAAATGCCAGAAATTCGAACAAAATTCATCTTAGAAGTGGTGACGACATTTTTTTGAAAAATTTCCGCAAATCCACAAACTTTGAAGTCTCGAGTCTCGGTCTCGGGATTTTTGATGAAGTGTCGGTCTTGGAGTTTTCATGGTTGTTAGTAACACTTTATCACGTCTGTTACCACTGCAGTTAGGATCCGAACGCTTTCAGGACATTAGTTTTAGCTAAATTTATTTTGCTTAGATCAAAGTACATATCCAACAGCATCAACTGATACCAAATATTTGTCACCAACATACCCAACAGCTCAAAGTCTATCACAAAGTTTTTTTCGTGCATTCAGGCAAGCGAAGTTATCAATAAATTTTTCGCAATTTAGGCCTGCCGTAGCATCAGATTCTAACGCAGAATGTCGTAATTAACAATATTATCGTGGTGTTTGTACTGATAAAGTCTTGCATTATCGCTCGTTTCAAAGTGAATGGTGATGTTATGCTTCTACGCAGTTTTCCAAATTTTGAGTTAGTGATAAGCCGTTGTAGGAGGGAGTGCGTGGGGCCCTAGGCCATGGCCTATGTGGCCTATGCGTACATCCGTCACTGCCAATTAGCTAAGCATTTTTCTGTTGGTTGCAGATTTCGCTGACCATGCCAAATTTGTCTTTTCGTGGCCAGCGTTAGTTGTTTACGGGTTTGCAATTGCAAAAAAAAGAACCAAAACCACACAGCCATCAGCCACTGTTGCCAGACGCGTAGCCAGGTGGGGACAATCGTAGCCGTCATTCCCGCAATTTTGGACTGCACATATTCAAATGTTGAGCAAAAATTGTTGTGACCACGTAAAAAGAATTATTCATTCCACCAAGCTGTAGATAACTAGTCTTTTGCCAAAGATTCTGCGTCAGAGCTATAGGCATAGGAGGTGGGGGAAACTGGGAAAGATTCAAAAAATTCAGGAAAAACTTCGCGATATGTTTGGGCAAGTTGCCTAAGCAGAATCATCGCCCTTTCCTATTCGTTTACCTCATGGAAAATTTTGACCCCCCCGGCTGGAGCTCAGTACCAGGTTTATTAAGGACGCGTCGCTGCGCGCAGTAATCAGGGGCGTAACGACCGGGTAAAGGGGCACAATTGCCCGGGCGCCGAATCACTATGAGGGCGCCGAATGCCTGCGGGGTCGCTGAAAAGTCCTAGCAATGTCACAAGTTTTTCAATACAGTACATTTGCTTCCGAAAGACCTCAGGTTCGTTCGAACATGGAGGCGCCAAACTTGCTTCTTGCCCCGGGCGCCATCTAACCTCGTTACGCCCCTAGCAGTAATTCAATACTCCTCTGCGTTGTCCATGTGTATTGTTAAGAGTTGTGTTTTGTCGAACTTTCCTTGTGCAAATTTAGCACAAATTCTGCGGCGCTGGCTGTTGCATTGTTTCTGCCGGCAAATGATTTATTTCACGCCGCGCGTTGATTTGTTTTGCGCGCTCTGTACCTCTTGGTCAGTCGCGAAATACTGTCGCCTTTATTCGTAACTCATTCTATTCGATACGCTCTCTACAGCTCTACATTACTTTGCTCAAGCCGTAAGCGGAACTGTCTGCCTTGTTTTCCGTTATCTTCTCCGAATATTAAGTACAGTGCATTTTGTACAAGGTGCTCTGAGTTTTGAAACTCTGTCAGGGAAAAACACAACATATATGGATGAGGAGTTGCACAACTGCATGGTTAGGTCATAATTCTTTCAGCTAATCGAGCATGTTCAATGCATTTTTGTCACGTAGCGGCGAGTTATTTGCTAACGCATACATCTTAGGCTTTTTACACGCTGCATTATGGTTCAATCAGGGCTTAGTTCCGTCAGGAAACTCATCCACTCACTGCAAACCTACGTTGCAGACATACTGCGGACTCACGAACTGCACTGACAACAGCCCTGAAACTGGCTTTACGTTTTCATTTTGGAGGCTTGTAAAATTTTGAGTCAGTTATAAGTTTTCCATATTGCATTCTTATTTTCACTGCTGCCTTTCCTTTCGAGGCTGTCATCAGGCATTAAAGAAATACACTTGCAAAAAAAACAGACCGATTTTGTACAGTCCAGCGGCAAGTCGAGAATGGTCAGTTTGTAATTACTTAACGTAAGCAGGGTTGCCAACCTGTCTTCACCAAAAAAAGCCAGACCTTGTCCCAAAAAAGCCATATAGCCGTTTTAAGGCATATACACAGGAAGCATGCATTACCAAACACAAAACGGACATTAAAACTCGTCAGAAACAGTGATATAATACAATTCCAATCTTCAGAAGCATTTTATTTCCCCGTAACTACACCGTCATGCATTTGTTTCTTATTAAATACATCGATAGATATTTATAAAGAATACGCAGCTCAGACAATGTTTTGCCAGAGCCAAGCCTTTCCGACTGAAAAAAATCCAGAATGAGCCAGATTTTGTCTGGCTCTTATATTTTCATAAAAAGCCAAAGGTGTTTAAAAAAAGCCCGTATTTCAAAATCTGGCTTCAAAAAAGCCAAATTGGCAACCCTGAACGTAAGGCTGGACGGTTCTCACTCGGCAAAGACGTAACGAAAAAGTGGTACTATTATGAAACAATAGCATTGTTCACGTTATTCGATAAGAGGTTGGGGTAAATCCGGCACGTTAATCCTGACGTTGGACCAAGCGTAAAACATCATTTATTTTAGAGTTTTTTTAACTCTGTTTCTACTTCCATGGGCACCAAAAAGGGTCGCCATTCAGGGGCGCCACAGACGTTTGGGTGGGGTAGTTGCCCCATACTGCCCCACCCTGCGCCACTGACACATTACTATGGTTATACAAAGTCTTCAGCGATGTAACCACAACGTTCAGTGTGAAATGGCTGTACAGCTTGGAGTGAGTGCTTGCACTTGCCAAATAAAGTTAAAGTTTGCAGTTTTCTCGTTTTTGATAATTTATCATTGGTAAGTAGATCATTCCTATTACAGTAAAACAATAATTGTTCAGCAGAATGCTTGAAAAAATCCAATAAGCCATTTTTACTATTGTACGTAGACTATGGCTGTTTTCACATTTGCCCATTGAAAAAAATGGAAAATCCTCGGCTTCCAAGATCGATTGTGATAGTGTAACAGGAAAATAGAGCTGGGAAGAACACTCCCGATACTCGTCACTTTCAAAAATCTTAATAATAACCAAGTAGCTCATCAAAGCAATGCTAACCATTTCTGGTGATGGAAATAAAAGACCACTCGTTTGGTACGCGAACAAACTCATTCCAATCAAAATAAAAACTTGTCAAAATGATGTTTCTTTTAGTTCCAACTTTAAAGAAGGTAGGCGAAGATTTTTATCACTTTCAAAAAGTTGTCGCAGGGTTTCCAGATTGGCCTTTTTTAGGCTAAGTTTCAGAAATCTGGCTTCGTTTCAAGTTGATTGGCATAAACAATTTTATTTGGCTATTTTTTTGGCCTCATCTCAAGTTGGTTGGCTTTAAAAAGTTCGTCTAGCCTTTTGGCTCTTTTTTGGTCTTTTTACGCTGAAACAGGTTCCTATGAAGGAAAATATTAAAATTTCATTTCTTTCGGAAATACATTTGCAAAATTTTTGTGATCGCCCCTGTTCTGATGGTAGTAATATTTGAAGGATACGAGTTGCTGAATAAAGTTTTTGCGTAATCACTAGAAATACGTGCACATGTGTATTGTGTTGTAAGTACTAAGCAGGATCAACGCTTGCAGACAGGTGTGCGTCTCCGCGACATAAATGCCACAATGACGTCGAGGAACTGCCGAACTGGAAGGGCTGTTGTGATTCTGGTCGTAAGTACAGAAGTGGATGGGAAATTACTTTCGTATGGGNGCTANTGGATCAGTGTGCAAATTTTGGAACCACTNTACCCAAAGTGTGCAATCTCACAAACCATGACAAGTCAGAGAANTATCAGTAATGATCTCCAGTACAATTCCAGANAAAATTCAATATTAATTTCGAAGAAAATTTCTGATGTTATTCTTGTAGTTTAGATGTTTCTTTATAACAAAGGAATGGCAATACCACAAACAAAGTTTGACATTTTTCTGGGCTTTAAGCAATCGGTTTGGCTTTTTTCTGGCCTTTTTCGCACTATTTGGCCCGTTATTGAAATTTTCATCTGGAAGCCATGACTTGTCATGAGGACATATTATATTTTACACCAGAAAGTTACAGCGGTATTGACCAAAATGTGCCTCGAGGCAATCTTTCTGAAACTTTCCTAAAAGCACGTGGTTTAACCCAAGCTCTGACAAACAATAATCTGCTACTGAAAGGAGCCAGTAGCACGTGTTCCACCACAGTGCAGTGGAGGTTTTTTGTTTAATTTCCCACAATCACCAGGAATTTCTTCCCATGCCAACGGCCATTTCAAAAATAAACTTAAAAACGTCTCGGCTTTTTACTTTTGTCGCATTCTTATTACTAGAAGCCCACTGCTAACAATACCGCGCCGCGCTTATACAAATGGTTCCAACAGCGGTTTTAACTAAGGACGTCTTTCGGCTCCAGTGGGAGTTTTCAGTTTCCTGAAAATGATGACTACTTTGGCTGATACCGTTCAGATGCTGAAAGGTCTTCTCTCACGGTGGCCCCGGTTGATCGTCTATGTGTTCGCAAAGTTAGCAGCCAAACTCCAGGGAGCGCTTTTAAAATTACATGCTCAACGCTTTGATAGGAGATAACAACAATGTTAGCCCACTGTGTGGTGAAATAGGTCAAAACAAGCCAAAGAACAACACAATAGAGTGAAAGAATTATTCCACACGAGGGAGGATCATGCTTTTAATACTTATCTTCACAAGTATCCAGAGAGTGAAAACTGTTTTTTTTTTCAATAAATGTAACAATACAAACCTCATTTATACGTGTTTTTTTATGATACTATGGAACACTGATTACTGGATAGTGCTTTGATAAGGACATTTGATCGTCGTCATCTTTATTTTATCTGGTTTGTTCCAATAACTTCGGTGCGATGACCATTAGTGGAAACTTTGATTACTGTTTGGCCAACACACTGTTGATGGCACATCACCCAAGTCGCTACATAAATACCATAGTTTGCAAGTTTTGGTTCAACGGGAAATTTTTATTTTTTGTTATTATTTGTGAAACACATGGTACCCTAAGCTTGCACGTCAAAAAACTTAAGTTCATGTACTGTGACCTATTTTCTAAAAGTTTTTGAAACAATTTTATAAATCTTTTGAGAAGAAAATTTTCGATGTACGGACGTGGCGGAACCTATCCTTGTAGTTGTGATTGTGCATATTTCTTTTTGCAAAGGTGTTTGATTTCATACAGTGCAAAAGCCAGGATAGGTATTATGGTGGCACACACACTAAATTTGTTTTTGACCCTATATGGCAATTATAACAAGGTGAATGTGGCTGGAGATGGAGTCAAGACGTTCGAAGAAACTATTTCGGAATTTGTGAGGAAAGCAAAATGGACTTGCGACGAATTATCCAGAGAAGGTGTGGCTTGTGTGGTCATTCTACTTTAGACAGATGTTATACCTTATTTAACGTGTGTTAAGTTTTAATAATATCAGTTGTTGACCCTGCTGATGTTTTCAACGAACAGAAATACACTTACCAGCTACCACCTGCACACATTTTTTTCAAACCTTACATAAATTGCAAATCAAGTAATGCGATATCGCTGTTTTTAAAAACTTGTACACTTCATACACATTTTCATTTTTAACCACCAACTCTTCTTGTAACTCTTTCAGCTTAAAAAACTATGGTGCTTGATTAAGCACAGTAAAATCTGCTTGTTTAGTTTTCATGATGCATGTGCTGCAGCAAGCACGCAGGAGGTCACCTGCAAACGGAGTAACTTTTTTGAGTGTTCGTCTCTCATGCTTCACCAACCTAATGCAATCAGAAAAATTAGATTTTATTAGACGTACCACTGCGTTAATTAAAATCTTCCTAGAAACTTTAATTAAAGATTTAGCTAGAAACACTATTAGAAAATTGTCATTGTACGGGAAACGTGGTTATTGAGCCCGCTGAGGTTGTTGGTCAAAATGTTTGCGTGTATGAAGATCTTCGCAGTCTCCTGCATAAATTTTTGTTTTAAATTCAGTTTTCTTTTGGGAACCTCATTCCTCGTTTTGTACGCCAAGGTTTATAAAACCTAATCAATTTGAACGCGCGTAGAAGATATCTTATTCAAGAGGATTACCCATTAGAAAAAAACATGATTATCGTATAACGAATGCTAAAGTGTAATTTAACTTTAGGATTTGCCCACTGAGTGCCAGCTATCTTTTTTAGTGCAATTCAGACAGTAGATGAACAGTCGGTAGAATATATTTTTGCTCTGAAACACCTGGGTTGTTGAAGCTGAAGCTATCGATCAGAGCCGGTGCTTGGTGATTTGAAGCCCCCGTACAATGTATTGCATTTAACACATAATATTTATATAAACAGAAACGTCCTAAATTCACACCAGAAGAGCAAAGAATATTGGTTGATCTAATAAAGAACAGTTTGGTTACAATTTTCCTAACTAGCATAATAGCATTAAAATTTCCATGACAAGACTAATTTGACTAAAACGTAGATAAAATATTCTTTTATAAACTTGACAAAAACGTAGATAAAATATTCTTTTATAAAATAAAATATTTTTTTTTATGTTACTGACTCGAATATAAGTAAAAAGTCTTAGCTCTCTATGGAATATCGTTGAAAAACAGGGAAACATTTGCAGACAAACACACAATGTTAATTTTCACAATGTGAATCAAATTAGCGCCATCTTGTCCTAAAGGCTTCTAAACACTGCTGTAAAACGATTGCTCATTAGCTAAAATAGCTGTACTATCATGAAAGATACAGTGCTATTGGTTAAATAACTGGATTTCAGCTCATTGGTGTGATGAATTTTCATCGGACAACTCTGATGCAGTAAGATACGCCTGATATTACAAGCCCGGGATACAAATACGATTTTACCTGATAGTATACCTTGGAAACCGGCTGTTATATTCTTGCATAGTGGAAAGATACAGCACAGGCTTACAACATATTTTTCCTGGATAATTTCTTACCAGACTATGCTAAAAACGCTTGCAGTCAACGTGAATTCAGAAACGTTACCTACACATCTGCCNCCTTACCAAGGCAAATGCTGACAACGAAGCTACCATTCGCAATGAGCAATGATTTTCGCAGTGGGCAATGATTGGCTTTCAGGGCTTCTCAAACTTTTTTGTACTGCAATCCCATTTTGAAAAAGGTATTTCTATGCGACTCCTTCATGGATAGCCTAGATATTAGTGATACATGTGAATGCCCAATTACAAATCTCAAGAAGCATTTTTTGTCTGGGGAAATCATACAAATGCACACAACCCGCGAAAGTCACATACGGTAATAAAACAACCACTTAATGGAAATAATAAGGCGAAAAAAACAACAAAAGTCATTCAATTTATAGAAGTTATCAAGCGCAACTAATGGGATAGAGGCACTTGATGATTTTTACACAGATCATCCATACACGTAGGTTGATGCAAGACAACATAGGACAAAGGACATTCTCAACATTTTTCAAAAAGGATCGTTTTTTGGTCTTGATGATTATCAATTTTGAGAATGCCTCTTTACACAAATATGTTGTGCAAAAGGCTAATAGTTTACAAATGACTAGGTCATAAATGACTGGGTATTCATTCCTTGTTCTTATCCAAAAATCACAAACTCTGTTATGAAAATTCCATCTGCAAACTTTTTTGTTTTATAATTACGCAAACTCATTCTGGGCATGGCAAGTGTGTGGCCTCCTGAAATTTCAGTTGTATGTTTCGCAGATCAAACTTTTTCTAAATGAAATTCCAAAGTACTTCTGAGTGTGAAGCTTTTAACTTTAGTCTAAAACTACTCGTGTGCCCTCAAAGCAGTTAGCCTAGCCCCTAGACTAGAATTAAAGTCCTAGACACAAGTCTGCCCTCGTGTTGGAATAAATGCAATAACGTCAATATTGGTCAGTGCGTTAAAACAATCGTGACGTAACAACACGTAATTGTGCTGAGTTGTTATCAGCATCTTTTGATAGATCGGGCAGACGTCCTAGTAGGCTAAATAACTGACAGCATGAAACACGGTATTACCCATAAAGGTGCAGTAGAAATAAATTCACTGCAAGTCTACTTTTAAATTTCGTGTAAAGTTTGCAAAGATTTTATATCTGATTTGTCAGCCAATTTCTTTCGCGACCCCAAAACTCCATTTGGTGACCCATAGTTTGAGAAGACTTAGCTTAGATAACAGGAAAGCTATGGGTCGTGGGAAGATAAGTTTCTTTGACGTATTATATAAATGCTGGTATGAATGTTGAAAGGGGAAATGTGTGAAATCAGTTCTTGGTGAGGTCAGTTCTTAAGTGTCTACAGGCCCGTAGCCAGCTTGGGACACTAGGGGGAGCGAAGAGTTTACTGAGAGGGCCCAAAATTTTTAATCTATGTCCAATAGTAACCTTCAACTACCGTGTGCACTACCTTTTTGTAGAACTTTGCACCAACATAACTCGCCAGCCGATTGAGCTAGAGAGCTGTTCAAATCATCAAACCATCTGGGATCATGCCAAAGATTTCTACCCTTGTCTGGACAAACTCGATAAAAGATGCCATCGGGCCCATCGAGGAAAACTCTGGTTAATTTTGTCTGAGTACTGTGTTGACCGCCACAAGTCGCTGGTGATCGAACCACTAATTCCCAGTTTTGTTCGTTTTTGGAACTTTTTCGCTTCAAACAAATGCTTCTCAAATTTTCTGGACTATTTCTTTCGATCCCGGTCGTCGTGTAGATCTTTTAGCCTTACACAAACAATCTTCTTTTTGAACTTTTTGTGCCACTCACAAATCTTTACTGTAGCTGATGCTTTTTCATGGAATTGTGTGTAAATGCACGCTGTTTGAATGCTCCAAAATACCAACACACAAACCTCTTTATTGAAATAAACGTCATTTCTGTACATGAAGCGATAAATACATAAAACTTACATTTTTGAGTTGTTTCTATTCAATACTGTTCAATTGTGAGATCATTAAAAACATTGGGGCAGTTTTCTAGATTGCATAATGATAAAATATTTTTCGAACACCCCGTACCTCATGTTTGTTTTTTGTGTACAGTTTATGTATCTTAAAAAACAGCAGGTTTAAATCGTCGAATCCTTTATCGGCTTAAACTGATCTAAAGCAGTTTTTCGTAACTTCAGCCCAATCGAATCTGCTCGTATAGTTAAAATCATGATGACTGCAAGACTGGATTTTACTTTTAGGCCTCTCCTGTCTATAGTTGATTTGTGAATATGCATAAAAAATTTTTAAGATAAACCTGGTGTTCCGTGTGAGGATGACATTCAACATGAGCACAGTGAGAAAAAGCTCAACGACGTTGTGACGGTTCTAGTGATTGGGCAAGGAAAAGCTGTGAAAGTCGAAGTTAAGTTTGGAAATTCTTTGAGGTCGTGGATTTTTCGGGATGGCGATGACACAACACCTGATAAAACTGTGACTTTCAAAACCAGTGAAAACGGCTCTGTGTTGCTGGCTGCCGTCTATACAAACGGAAGTCGCAGTTTGAAACGATTGACGAAATATGAAGACCGGCACACTTGCCTGTTCATGAACGAGAAGCAAAGCATCCACATTTCCTATGGAGGTAACGAGCTTACTTCCAAAGTTTCCCATACAACTGATATAAAATGTGAACACAACGGGCGCATCATAACGTCTCGAGGGAAGAAATGTACACAATCTCTGTTTGATGGGCGAGTTTCCCTGGATACTGATGCGGTCATCATTCACTCTGCGGGTTATCTCGACGCGGACAAGCAGCATCTCTTGAAGGCTTGCCCGCTAGCAAGCAAGTTGTTTTAGCTTTGCTTCTGAAAAAGAGAAAATGCAAACAATACAGGTTTTGTCGAATCTTTAAGATTTCTTGCAAAAGATGCGTAAAGCCATCAAATAAGTCTGATCCACCACACACATCTTTAACTTTTCGTATAGTGCTAAGTAAAGAATAGCAACAAAATTTTCATGAAAAATGGTGCTTGTTGGGTTAGTTCTCGGTCCTCAGACGTTTTGGTGTTGTTTCTGCTATAGGTTTAAAGCTCAGTGAAATTCGAAACTATCTATACAGGGATACAACAAGCATGGAACAGACTTTATTGAAGTACCAGAATTGCTACTGGCAAACAACCACAAGTTATGTTTTAAGAAAACGTACCTTAACAGCAGGCCGCTGCAACATTTCATAGGTTTATCCAGGACCGACTGCGCCATTTTGCTATGCTTTTAACAAAAAAATGTGAGAGAGCATTCATGCACTGCGGGTTTTCGCTTTGGTTCTGTTCTAAAAGAAAAAGAACCGTTGCTTTTTTGATTTCGTGGAAGCAAGTTGGGTTTATGCAATAAAACAAATAATTTGCTTCTGGTTGTTGTTCTTCCACTGTATATATCACTTCTATTATTGTGCTTTTGCTGTATTTGTATATTAAATCAAAGTTTGCTTCCACAGGTGTGCTTCTGCAGAACCATGTGCTTAGCTTTTATTTCATTTGCGTGTTTGATTCACACTGATTGTCCATATCACAAGGGTAATCGAATAACACAAGAGCACATAAATGGTTAGTCATAGCCATGTGCGTTCGCAGGGGGGAAAAACGGGCATTTTCCCCCTGGAAATTGAGACTAAGAACTAAAGTTTTCTAAACAGCCTGAAGTCAGCAGCTTAATTCCGATTAATTGAGTTAATTCTTTGCAATGACAATTTATTTTCCTGTATGGCACTCACACTGCGCAAGTGCCATTGAGTTCACTGTTCTGGTGTCATGCAATGATGAGCTTGTGTCCGCTTCTTTGCCTGCAAAGGCGGGTTGCGAAGCTTGCGTGCGAACTGTTCTATTGTTGGTTTGTGTAACAATAACATGGCTACAAGACATCAAAGAAGAGTTGCTAAAATGCGTTCGCGCACTCGCGCGACCCGACCAAGAACTTGGAGTGCGCGAACGTTTTGTTTTATATTTTATACTTTATGCATATAAATGTTGAATGGCAAATCTTATATGTGTGCGCTAGTAAAAATTTCTGCGCCCTGCTAAAATTCACAGAAAATTTTGCACCACTGATTTTAAGGTTTCCTTCAAGTTACGTTAGTAAGCGTTTTGCCGTGTGTGACTTTTGAAGGCAGATATCTTGGCAGGTAATACAGCGAGACAGTGACTATTGATAGCGGTAAGCCATGTGGTTTTATACAGTATGAAAAGAAGCATAAGTGAATCTGTTGCAATGCTTCCGCAAGTTTGAAAGATCCATTGTTAGTGTGAGATTGTGAGTGTGGTCAATGTACCTAAGTGAATAACTTAATCAGGGCCAAATTTAAGGGAGGTCAAAGTGGGCACCTGCCCAGGGGCTGCCACAAACTGGAGGCCTCCAGAGTCATGAGTTTGGTCCCCCTAGAAAAAATCCTTCCGATAGCGAAATCACAAATTATGACTTTATGTTGTCCAACAAGACTTAAACAAATGCTGCAGTCTCTTAGAAGCAAAAGCTCTCAGAAACAAAAGGCTCAAATAAAAAAGTAAAAAAATAAAAAATTATTGATGAGGTACAAAAGAAAAACAAAACAGACAAAACCGTGTTGGATGTACTTTCATGCCGAAAAATGTGAAAGCGTGGCTTCAATCGACAATGTCAAATGAACGCTTGTCCGGTTTATGTGTGATGAGCGTTCACCGTGAATAATCAGCAAAACCAAGCAATGTTTTATTGGAAGTCTGATTGATCGCTTTGGACGAGATCTCAGACGTTTGCAGTTTTTGTTTCAAAGAGACGCTGATAAGTCTTGTTGGACAACATAAAGTCATAATTTGTGATTTCGTTATCGACCTCGCAAGTGCTTCATTAAAAAGAGGTACCCTGCTTGGAAAATCTGAAGATAGCCTATTGCGTAAATCATCGTAATTGCTCCCAATGAAGCGCATTATTATGACCGTTGCCGTAACACGGGCGTCGGAAGGACGTTTTCTATGATTTTTTTCTTGGATTTTTCCTGGGGTAGCCATGAGGATTTATCCAGGGAAGCCAAATGTGGTGAAATTTCATTTTACCCACTCGAAACTAAGAAATCAACCTTTTGTGCTAAAAATCTAACGGAAAAATGTTACATTTCAAAATCCAGGGTGCTTGGTCCCTGCCTGTCTCCCTCCGACGCCAATGAACATTGGCCATTATCTTTGGGGCGTAGTAAAGGTAAAACGTTTCGTGAACGTCCATTTGCNTTGCATCGTCAGTAATCTGAAATGGATAAGCAAAATGTCGATGTTGTCCCCTTTGCAAAAATTTCTGCGGACGCCCATGGTCAAAGCANATTACAGATTAGGTGTTGGTTGATAAAGGCGTCAACACAGAGGTGCCAAACACTGAAACAACGCACCAGCTACAACTGCATTCACTAATTTTCATACTGGAATCCGGTAGTGGTAGAGAAATGAAGACATTCTAACATCAAGTATGAATGAGGACTGATTATTCGTTTCTATTGCTGTGCTCACAGGCGTCGGAAGAATATTTTCCGGGGGGGGGAGGCAACAGCGATAAGATTTCATTTTACCAACTCGAAACTAAGAGAATAATATTTTTCTACTAAAATTGATAGGAAAATATTAAATTTCAAAATCTATGGGGGCAGTGCTTGTCGATTAACAACAATAGTACATTTTGAGATCCCCATGACAGGCTTTTCTGTGTTGAATACTCAACAAAATTGTTCGTCTTTTCTGTGAAATAGTGTGTGGAAAAGTTGACTTTCACAAAAGAATGATGTGGTTTACGTAATGTTAACTTGTATCGATGGTACATTTTCAAGCAATCTGGTCAGAAACTAACTTCCAGAAAGAAAACATAATAAGACACGTGCAACGGACGTTGGTGTTAAAATCTAGCGTTAAACAATATCAATGGCGTCACATCATGTCTATAGCACCCTGAAACGAAGCTTTATGCGTCTCTAGACAAGTTATTCGGTACACTGCAAATTCTGCTCACGGAGGTTTGTGTTCCGATGTTCCCTCCCTTCGGAGAGTGTCGGCAGAAGCCAGACGCAGTAGGTCTATTTTATATGGCCGTAGCCTGCCGAGGTGGACCATGGTCTGCCGAAGCTGAAAATTTTGTGAAAAAGTAAAAAAAAATGGTTCGAAATCAAATGAACCGCTGTAAAAGTTCAAAAATAGCTTAATTTTTTTTCAAATAATCAACCAAACATTCGTTAAACATTTGTTTTTGACCTTTCAACTTCTTTAATATGTATAGCCTTGCCAACGCAAACCAAGTGTTGCTTTCTCCATTACAAGATTTTGGATCCCCCTTGGAATGGTATATGGCACCCACAAATTTAATTCAATTTATTTGTTTATAGCAGACACGAAGTCCATAGTATGAACACACACACTCTGCAGAACGCAGGTTGATAAAAACAGACAATACAGAACGTAGTACAAGACATTGAAGCCGGCGATATCACAGGGTTACAGACACTTTTTGCAACTGCATTGAAGACAGAACCATAGGGTTACAGACACATTCTTAACACTATTGTTAGCTAAAACGTAACACTTGTTACAGCACTACTGCAGAGTAGGGCGCTAATTACTA
>JGI24158J21664_10006085_pt1 | contig 15862 bp, 13 predicted proteins | sample Ectturendosymbi3_FD_21664 | JGI IMG/M metagenome (IMG submission 21664)
TCACCTTTCAATAAATGTAATCATCATTGTGGTATCATTTAAAATCCTGGATTTGTGCCCAATCGCTTTGTTTCAAAAATTGTGAAACACCCTGTATTTAGGCAAAAATTCGAAATTTAAAAGTGGGAGGGCCAGGCCCTCCCAGACAAAATCTGGGGGAGCCTAGACCCATGCGGCTCCCCAGGTTCTGCCATCTATGAGCCTACGTAACACCTGGTTGTGCCGGACATACTTTTCGTGTCATTTCAGGTGAAACGTCGTACTATTTGCCAATTCACCGTACTTCATTTTGATTTCTGTTTAATCTCAAATATATTTTCTTGTCGTTTCTTTATGCGTGTATAACGCTAGAATAAAACTTTTGACATTAATTTCGTGTGTTAAAATTTGATGATAAACCTGAAAAATTTGATTGTGAAAAGACTGGGTTGAGTGGCATAACTGACAGAAGTCACAAGGCAACAGTCACCAGCAGGCCCGTAACCAGTTTGGGACACCAGGGGGGTGAAGAAATTTCTGAGGGAGGCCGAAATTTTACATCGACAGCAGGTACGAAAACAATGGTTATGCATACAGCATGTCCAAGACATTTTTTCAGGGGGCGAGAAAGTTTTTCCAGGGGAGGCGAAACTCAGTTACGGGGCGGGTCACCAGATGAATTTAGGTATGCAGAAATCACATTGTAGGTTAGATTGGTATATGGGTACATATTCAGAAAGACTTCTGGTTTGTTTTCTTTTGGATATCTTGAAATCTTCTCTAGTTGGCTTGGATAATTCTGCTTGGGAGTTTGATTGAAGTTGGGAAAGACTATTGGACAAACGATGTTTGGACAATCGAAAAGGCACCCAACAGCATGCAGGGCTGACAAGGGGAGATCGAAAGGATGCACCCTCCACCCATCAGCAGTAATAATAATTGTAAATCATTTTGTGAAGTAGGCCACGCTAATTTTGGCCAAACATTTTTGCTACCGTAAGAGGATATCAATGGAGATTTGGCTAGGGGTGGGACTGCACGCATGATGCCCAGAAGCGAAAGATTTGTAGCATTTTTAAAGAGCAGAAATGTGCAAGAAAAATATTTAATTACCATACCTTGCAATATATATATCGTACCTTGCAATTTATCGTCTTTTTAACGTTAAGTGCCTAAACAAAGCACCAAATCGCGCTCTAACCCACACTTATAAACAGGCCCGTAACCAGGGGGTGCGCAGGGGGAACGTAGCCCCCCTAGAAAATTTTTCGCCCTCCCTGGAAAAATGTGTTGGACACAATTTAAAAATATTGGACATGGGGCCCTCGGAAAACTCTTCTGGTGTCCCAAGCTGGTTGCGGGCCTGCTTTTAAAATGCATAAAAATCGATATGCTCTACGAGTGATATCCACGTGCGACCAATGCGATTCAGCATTTTGTGCACTCCAACTGACAGCTCTGATAAAACCCAACTGATGTGTTCTACTATATTGCTGTGCTTGTTTGTATCATAGTCTGATAGTAGTGCAACCAAGCTGAACTACAGTACCCTGTCCAACAACAAAATTAAATTTGTTAATTTCTAAATCATTTATAGGGATAAAGCAACGCGTGATAGTGTTGCTTTGAAAATACCTCTAAAACAAGATTGGGAATCTGTATTAACAAAATTTCACTTCCGCGTCGGCCCGATGATTATACTGGTTTTACATCAAGCTGTCCCCCCCACATTTTACAACAAAATTGCGCCCATGGCTTCACCTGATTTCACGTACGCAGGCCCACACAGGGCGCAGATGCATTGCTGGGAGTTAAATTTTTTGTAAGCGTTCGATGCTCCATATTTACGTTCGCAAAAGAAGTGAACCAATTTTTTTAATATAGGGTGACAACAGACAGTAGAGCACGTAAGAGGCGACCCACCTCCACTTCTTCCCGTAGACCCGCACTAACCGCTTTGGTATCTATCCCAGTGCTTGTTAACATCAATATTGTCAGCTAGTTTCACTTACATCAAGGTGAGGGCCTACTGTTACAAGCATTACTACAAACGTTTGTCTTACCTGCCACCGATTTTTTGCACAAGATAGCACCCATTTAATGTCTTTGGACAATAATCAAGAAATAACAAGTTTATTTCAGAATCATCTGCTCATTGCGTTTCAAAAAGTCCCTGGCTATCACAACATTCCTGTAAATCAAACGTGCTCGGACACATTTGTGCGAATTGAAACACTTTTGAATGGCTTCTACTATGTCGATGGACCATTGCTGATCCAGGTGTTCTCTGCACATCAACCAGGCGGCCGCAGGTGCAGGACATACTAACGTGGTAAAAACGACCACTGATGATCTTTTACCTGCAACAGCGCATCGCATTTACTCGCATTAAAAAAGCACGGATTTATTTCTACAGCTCACATCCAGTTAAATCCTTTTTATTGCATAACATGTCCCTGCATTGATCTATTTTGCAGAAGCACCTTTCTACGCAATACAGACTTCACGAGACAAAACAGTTGCGTGTGGCCGTGTACCCGCACGACTGAATCACCAAAAGTACAATATATTGAAGGCATAACTACGCTAGAACTAAAGGGAACAGCGCTTTTATTAGCGAGTGCACCAGTCCTTGCGCACGAAGGGCTCGAACCAATAAAAACAGCTTGAAAGAACAAACGATGTACTGCACAACGAAGCGAATACTACTTAAAAAGCACAATATCAGCACAGGTATACTCCAAAACTGGTCAGGGTTGGCTTCAATTACCATCATTTTCTGGTTTTTGATTTAACATTTTCAGCTTCACTCCATTAAAATAACGCGCTAACAAGTGTTGTAATAGCTACTGTTACTTCAAAGTGCTCCGTCGTGATTGACTAACGCTCTTTGTACAAGCCAACGACATAACGGAAAACAGACAGAAAAATAACGGAACTAGTCGCCTGGTCCTTTCCCACTTCATAACGAGGCTAGTTAAAATACCACTTTCTGATGATAATTGTAATCAGTTGTGAGCTAAAACACGAATACGGGCTTTCTGGTTTCTGATTGACTTACTTTCCTGCTCGGTTAGTGAAGATTTTTGGGGAAAAATACCATTGCTCTCTTGATGCACCCGCCTGCATCGCCTAACAACTTAACGTGACATTTGCGAAGGAACAACCTCAGTTGTCAGTGCACAGCCTTCAATAACAAGGTAGCGCGCACTCTCGTGCCTCACTTCGTAAAACGACTGACAGCTAAAGCAAGGAAAAAAATATCAAGACAATATTTATTCAGCAAGTGCAGTAGCCTCGGTATCCATAATACGGATGAAAAACACCAGCGAAGCAAACTTAAAAAGCAATAAAACCCGGTCTTAGAATATATTCCGGCAAGATCACTGACAAGCATATCATCACCCAGCGATCAGTAGCCAAGAGCTTCATAATCAACTCAACAACTGCGGCCGCAAATCGCCAGTGACGAGAAAAGTTTTAAGGAAGCTGCTCTACGGTAATTTCGCAACAATTACAGGAACAACGGATCCCGTTCCGACCGAAGCGTTAACTGAACATTACCTATACCCCAACCAGCCAAGCCCCAGCAACAAGGCCAGGGCCCTTAGTGCTATTACGTTCGATCGTACGTATGAGAATACTGCGTAATTTGTTTACACAACTATGACACGGGAGACGCCAGAAAATAGGCACGGACAGATTAAACATTAAGCTGGTTCACGAGCACGTTGAACTCACCAACCACCCGTGCCTCACGTGACGATCTGTCACTGCCTCGAGCACTTTCATGAGCGCGTTTCAGAGGAAACTAACGCAATCTGAAGAACAGGGCAAATAATAATGGACAAAGCCAAAGCAAACTTTTAAGGCGTTACTACGATTAGTTTAATTTTTTGAAAGTCTACAAACTATTGACAAGTAGACAATCGGGCGGAATCTGGGTATGGAGAAAAACTATCTCGCCATGCGGGGCCAGTTGAACATTTTCGAATCTACATGACGCTGGGTGTAAGTCAAAGGGCGTTTACACTGGTTTCCAGGCATCAAAACTGTATTGCAACCGGAAACGGGAGGAGTTTTCTTCCGGTCAACCTGTACAGGGAAGAGACTTTCGGAGTCACTGGAAGCGGAGTCAAAATTTCCAGCTGAGCCGGAACCAGAAAAGTATTTTTGGGGTCAGGGAAGGGTCCAGGATGAAAAGTGAGGATTTCTCGACCCAAATAAAAACAAGGAACAAACAAAACCGGGAGCAGTCACCCATGTCGTAGCAAAATTTAAGTTCCAGTGTTTTACATCTGACCATGTAGTGTCCGACAAAATACAGCCCGCTCTCAGGTCAGGAAAAGGCTAAAGGACACAAAAAACATTGAGCCCACGACGTTAGCCGAGAAAGCTCTAAAAAATTAACGTTGGCAAGAAGTCGGTGCCATGCAATATTTTTTTGTTCAAGGACATACGATATAAACGTCATTAAATTTACATAAAAGTTTTTAGGGCAAATCTGAAACACTGCAACACAACTGTTTTGCATCTCGCCCATGCTTAATCATTTGGACCAAGTAACTACGAAAAAATCCTTCTGATCTGATACGAATGACACTGAACTGAATGACCACCTTTTTAATAGGAACTATCATTGAATAAATTAACGAATCAGCAATAGTGGTGACCCAAGTGCATTCAGATAAAAGCAAGCACATCTACTAAATAAAGCGTCAGGGAATTGCATAAGTTTCACCGGAAGTACTCCGCGAAATGGGACAGAGAAATACGAGCTTCTACACAAATACAGATTTGTACAGGTTTACAGGAACGTGATCTCTAAACACAAACATGGCGAAATACAAAACTAAAGCGCAAGTTGTCAGAAGGAACACGGTTCACAGAATATATGGTGTTGCGAACAATCTAGACCAGGGGTGAGGAACCTATTTACTATCACGGGTCTCATAAATTGTGGATTATCGTTGGCGGGTCCCAAATAACAATTTATTTTATCCTGAAATTCCACCTTTATGTTACTACGAGGGACAGAAGCTTCTTATGACATACTATCTTAAGGGATGGAGGCTTCCGGCTTACTGTCTAAGTACCTGCTTATTATGGAGCTTCGTTCTGACGCGATCTTGTACTGAATATTTTAACGAAAATTCTGATGCGGGCCGAAGGTTCCCATCCCTGATCTAGACCAACGGTGGGCAAACTCCGGCTCGCCGATATGTTTTGTGCGTCTCTTGTAGCTGAACAGCAGTATCTCAAATTGATAACGAGTTGTCGCGTAATTTAATGTTTGTGTCATTTATCAATGTATTTACACGAATTCGTAAGATTAGTTGCCAGGGAGTCTACGCGATTTGATGTAGTTTTTCATGTAAAACATTTTCTATAAAACTTCTATTCTTTACCGTACTGTATTTGTATTAACACTACAAACTGAATTTGCGACTCGCTGGTGTTTTGAACAAGTTAGTCCACCCCCGGTCTAGCTAGACAGACACATGATAATATTTAAAAATCTAGACTCTTCATCTAACACCGATTCACCAAACAAACAAAAAAGCAACACAGGCCATGCGACGGAATAAAAAATTTCAAAACACTCAAAACTGGTTTCGGAGCAGATATAACGCTATCGACCTTTCGCCTTATAACGCTGTCTACGCTCGTGAGCCAGACGTAGGCGCTAATGCAACTGAGGATATAGTTTGAATGCAACCCACAAGAAAGCCCTACGCCATGTCATTCACGCTTTTGTTTGCACACGAATGCTGCAAGTGACATTGAAAAGGGATATGCTGAAACATGGCGGAGTTATTCGGTCCATTTTCTGCTGAAATTGCCGATTTCTTAAAAAACAATTTTCGTGCCAGACGTGCGGAATTAAGAGTACTTTGAAACAAGCATCGTCGGCGGAGATCAGCTTGGCGAGTCAAGAGCGATAAAACCGCTACGGGTACCTCAGGCAGAGCGTGAGGTATGTGCAAGCATTCCGTACAAGCAAAAGTACAGTGTTCATTACAAACATTGCACGTGCTGAAAGAAGTCACATATACGTGCAGCCGTTTGCACATCACCCGTGGACGCCAATCTTGTTCCTCAGAAATATCAACGACCGGAAACCTGGAGCGCAGCTTCATAGGAAGTCAGTCAGCCACTAATGCGTGAACTTGCGGTACTGACCCAGTTTTGTTTCTCCAATGAAGTAGGGCAGTATTGAAAAGCGGAAAAGCAATCGAGAAAGCACCAGCCAAACCCACATCAAGACATTGATTGATGACCCTTGCAGAACGTCGACTAAGCCACTAAGACGTGCGCATTATTTTTTTCTAAAGCGATGTTCAGAGGATGTGGCAATAAATCAATGCATCTAAAATGATCGCATCTCGTTCTTGGGTAAAAGAAACCACGCGCAACAGGTGAACAGTTACACAGTTACAAATTAGTACACGGTAAAAAATTGCCACACATTCTTTACCTGGACTGGGTCGGACTCCAGGTGTTTGGTGGACGTGGTCACAGAAATGAATTTCCATTTAAAGGACATTCAGCAATGGCGTTTCAATAAATTGAGCACATTAGGTAGTGCAATATAAACAGGGCAGAATACATTGATTTTTTTGAAAACTGTATAAAAGCGACTGGATCCCTCCATAGCAGGGGTGTCCGTCAAAGTGCAGCCCGTGGGCCAAATGCGGCTCGCGGAAACAATTTGCATGGCCTGCAGATTTCATTTCAGGTTTTGCTGCAACAGGCCGCCAAGGTTCAGATTAAGCTTCTGTGTCGAAGCAGTGGCGGTTTCTCGCTACCTGGACGTTTTCCGTTGTGATTCGTTGTGCCAGGAGTGACTCTGAGCACGAAAATGCTTCAAAACAAACGTCTGAATATATTTGCATACAAGGTTTACGTGCAAAAAAATGTCGGAAAGGACTGCTGGCCCTCGGGGGATTTAACATGATCGAATTTGGCCCTCTAAAAAAAGTTTGGACACCCCTGCCCTAGAGATACATTCGCAGCACAACATAGAGCGGGTGTGCACCATTAACCGCACCACAAGATAATAGGACTTTTGAAATGCTCGGTGAACATAACCATAAAAACTCGGATTGCTATCTTCAGCGATGTTAGAAATCTGCTCGGAGAAGGTGAAAACACAGAAAACGGTGAAAATAACTTGCAAGCTTCGAAGAAGAGAAAACAAGTATAATACAGACACACATAATAACTGTTCAAGAATGCGACTACACCGGTCCGACAACGTCATACGTCAGGAATAGGTCTATAGATCTCCGTCACCCCGTCGGTTTCGTGTCGCCCAGTTGCCTTCCGCGACGAATTCGCGGCCTCGACTTTGTCAGACACGGTCTTGGCGGGCCTCCTCTGCCCGCGGCCTTCCCGCATGCTCATCCGGCCAGACGTGATCAGAGTCCCGAAGCCGCGCTCGTGCGAGAACGCGTAGCCGGACTGAGGTCGCGACGTGCGACGCCGCAGCGGGAAATGCTTCTGGCTGCCGTGCTTCTTCATGGCGGTGCTGCCGCTCAGCTTCAGCTTTTGCAACTTTTGCTCTTTCAGCTGCTTGAGCAGGATCTAAGCAAGAAATGAAGGTCCGGGAATCGAGACGGTCGCGCACAAAGTCACGCTTTGCAAGTTAAAAAGTTTAAGCAATTTGATCAATGGTTTCCACCAAGCACAGCAAAGCTGAAACACATACAGTACTGTACATTACTACACACAGCATCAGACCATTACTTCAAAGCCCGAAATCAATCCCGAACTTGTTTTTTACATCTCGGCCTGAACCCAACCGGTTAGGTTGGTTATTTTTAATACACTTGCACAGTGGAATCGAACACACCTTGTAAACAGTTGAGTAAAGCAACGAGTTGTCTCGGAGCCTCCGAAACGAGACTGCCTAACAGGTTCGGCATGGTTTCAAATAGTTTTTCATCATTTCAAAAAGCTACTCGCGAGACTGTAATTAAATACGAGGGCCACAAGAAAAGACGCCTCCCTCTTCCTAAGAAAGCAACCAATGCACAAGTGACTGCAAGAAGAAAGCAGGGTTCGTCAACTTACTTCGCGACTGTACGTTGGACGAAACATGACGTTGATGAAGCGATGAGCGACAATGGGCAGGACGCAGATAGCGACCAGCAGCAACGCAGTGAACCATAGCGACCAGAAGCTGTAAGCGTTTTGGGCAACGGCTGCAAACATACAAAGATTTCTGTGATCACGTCCAAACCGACCTGGAAGCGGGAACTTTTATTGGTACGCAAGTTCAGCACGCAAAACTAATATACAATAGTACAAAACATAAAAAACATTTTGTGATAGTCCGGAAAACCGAATGTATTTTCGTGTACAGCGATTAGATAAAATCCACTGTGAGCTATTTTTTTCCGCGCAAGCCTTCAGACAGGTTTCAAGTTAACTTACAGCAATACAGCCACGCCCACAGAGTTTTCACGATAATGCTGCAACAAATAACTCGCATTTTCTCACGTACAGCGAAGCGTAAAGACTTGTGGCAAAATCCTGCACTGGTGATTCTGTTCTACTCGAGCAAGCTAATACGAGAGCTCACACGGTAGACGCCCACTTGCTAATACTGTATTTCTATTGTTACATCGTTTCAGCTTTTTGCCGCTAGCGGCCACGCCGAGCACCGGTAAGCACACACCAACACACAACACACAGGCCGATAATAGTCAATCAGTGATCAACCAGCGGTGATCATACTGTTGTGGCAGTAAAGAAAGGCTCTGCAGCAGTGGTTCTCAACGTGGGGCGTCCACACAAGGGGACAATTTGATTTATAAGGGGGACGTTGAAGCGAAGTCTGAGTCCAAATTTTCGAATATAATTTTTATCTCATTCGTTTTAATGGATGCTATGTTCTTTGGACGTTTGTTCAAAACAAAGTGTTGGCGTTTTAAGCTTCTTAGTTGAAACGGTGTTCACTTTTTCAATCGTACGTAAGATTTGTATATCGCCACATGGAGGGCAATCAGAATTTTAAAGGCGATCAAGTGGGGATTGGGCAAAAAAGTTTGGGGACCACTGGTCCACAGTGACTACCACGTCACACCCGGTAGATTAGCAGTCAGAGACATTGTGTAATGCAACAACCGGTAAATATTCCCCGATTCAAACTACGTGTCAAATCGACTCTACTTCGAACATTTGCAAAGTTGCACGGTCTTTTGTTCATCAGCTCACCGTTAAAAGGAAAGGTGGACGGCGAAAGGAAGAAGAGAGCGTTGCTGTGCAGGGCGAAAGTGAAGACAAAGAAGATGCCGATGCTTCCCCAGATGAAGAAGTGATTTATGGCGGTCCAGTAAGATGTGTCAAGGGCCGCCTGCAATAGACCAACACCCTTTCACTCAAATTCCACTGGTCAGTTAAACTGACAACAAACGTGTTGACGGTTGCACACTCAAAAAATGGAGTAGAAAACAGGACTCACGTAACAAGACGATACTTTTTCAGATTTCCTCGTAAAAACTCAATTAATTTTTTAGTATCCTACTGATGTAGAATAATGTGTAATGGCACAAAAATGCTATTGACGGTACACAAGCATTTTGAACTCGTGCAACTGTGCATGCTGAGGGACGGTGCGGTCAAATTCCAAGCACAGCCTGCTCTCTGGAAGTTCTCCCATGGACACGTTCGTCAAGCGGGTCTGGTTTTCTATTCCATAAATTGGGTATCAGGAAAGACACTAGGAAATTTTCATCCAGACACCCAGTGCTGTTTTATTTTACAGCCAAGAAGTTCGATCTGGGGTGATATTGTTCAATGCATCACATACACGAAAACCGACGTCAGTAAAACGGTTGGTGGGCAAAACCAACAAAACAAGGTCAATATGATCAATACCGTGCAGGGCGTATTTGACTTGGAGCTGTTGAGATACAAAATTATATCACAAGAGAAACCTTTCAAAGGTTCCACAGCTTGAAGATGATACTTCGGAAAGAACCTAAACATCACACTCGCTCGCGCTGCACAGCGGCAGGCGAGAGACTGGTTCTCACCTGTAGCGTAACGACCAAGATCAACCCCGTTGAAATGCAAGTCGAGAACGTCTGCACGTCCGTCATGTCTAGACCGTTGGCGGCCATGCCTTGGGAGAACGCACCATACGGGATGAAGAAAAGTATCATGCTGGTCACGAAGCCTTGGACCACACTGCATAGTCGAAGGAAAACCGGTTGATTGTGAAAAAAATAAAGTGTTGAGCGTTCGCGGCTTTAGCGCCGTTCGCTGACAAGTTGTTACGTTACGCTCGAAAGTGCAATTACCGTCGGCATTGCAAAGTTATATACGAGTCCCAACTAAAATAGCGAAGCCGTCGACTTTCTGCAGAACATCTTTAAGATGCACGAAGATGTTCACAAACCTCACGAAAAAGAGCTTGACATTGAAGAGCTGATTGGTTTGACCTGGCAAGTAAAGTTTTGGATACCGGATGGAGTAGTCATCATTTACATCCTGAAAAGAATTTAGTCAGAATATAATACAGCGGAAGAAAATCACCTGTCAAATTCTACCATCTAAACGACTCAAATAAACGGCAACTGTAGAACAACTACGAATCAACTTGGCTCTAACAAAATTTACCAGACCAATTCAACCCATACGTATGAAACAACGCTTTCATCATGCGAATGCTATATGATTTAGATTCGGAGGTAACTGTACAAGAGGTGTTAGTACCAATCAGAAATACTTGGCATGCACATGAACACCATGCATGAAGAAGGAAGCATGCGTTTACTACATTTTATTTTTCTTCAGTCACCACTTACAGGCTGAACTGTCGAAAATACAACTGAAGCGTTAACCGCCATGCTCATGCTACTTGACAAAGTTAAGCAGAAAATACGCGCTCGACTAATCTCAAAATTGTTGTTTTGCACACGAGAAAAAGCGAAAAAATGCAAGCTATAATAACTTCAACCTTCAAACGCAGAATGCCTGGCATCAAATGATATTTACAACATCAATACCAACGTTACGTGGAATGTTCAGTTACTGAATAACTTAATTTGCATGTCACGTGGCCGTGGGTAGTTCTGCTCCATTGCTTCATTCTTTTTAAACAAACAATCCATGAAAAAGGGGCTTGTGAAAAAAGATTTCCAAAACGTTTGGACTGCTATGCGTCGCATCAAGCAATAAGGAATTTGCTACCGGCACACGTATGATTCTAAAGTTCATTGCATAAATGTAACTTACGCACATGGGTGACTTTACGAAGTCATTTCTGCAAATTAACTAGCCGAGTAAAATACGACCCAAAAGCACCATTTAAACAGCAGAGTTCAGTCTTCGAACAGTATGGAAGAATTCAGTTTAATAATTGGTTGCTGCAGTCGGGCAACGCCTCTCACGAACACTGCAATGTGCATAAGGGGGGAACATGTTCAAGAAAGGCAAACCGCTAAGGGGGTAACAAGTGTTTCATTGCCGCACACAGTCCCGCGTACTTACGAGGGCGATCTTTCTGTTACACGGTGATGGATGCGATGACGTTAAAACACAAGCGCTAGTTGGACAAAATTAATTTTTACCGCACTGTGGTGGGGCGTTGGTAAGCGATCGCCGTATCCTTGAATTTTTGTCAACCGGATAAGACTAAAAGAATAGATATGGTTTGTCACACCAAACTTTGATGACATGCACAGCAAAATTAAGGCTCAAAACATTCTATAAATTTCGAAGAAATCATTTTCCGCCAAATCGTCTCGCGATACCACTAGCGGCGCACCGCGCTAACACTTGACCGAGAAAGGAACACAACGCTTGTTTTTTCAGCACGATCAAGCTTTTGCCGCCGCAAATTCGCTGAAAAAAACGAAAAATCGAAACAAACGGAAATGTGGATTAGTTTGTTCAAGTCAAAGCGCGTAATGCAGCAAGCAAATCAAGGCAGTGGTCGTCTACCACCAGCGATCACCAGAAAGCAACCATCAGCACCATTCCCAACAGGCCAGTCGCCCGTTTCTACGAGTTACCTGCTCCAGCAGAGCGAGGACAAAGATTGGCGTCGAGGTATAAACGATGTTGTACAACGTGACAAACCAGGGATCATAAACGGACTATAGAAAACAAAGCGTAGCCGAGTCATTTGGGTCGCTCTTGCGGTAACTTAACGTTACGTAGAACAAGATCTATTGCGCAACATCGATCGGCGGTCAGACACACTTATCTATTATTGTTCCTCACACACCCGAGCTGAATAAGCCAGCAGCCGTATGTCGAAACATGAAAATTTTGGAAAAAGCAGACAAATTACATAACTGCCAATTGTAGAAGGGCCGACGAAACTTGGTCCGAAATTATGTTCAGATGAAAATAAACATGATATTGATATACTGTACTTTGTATACAGTAACAGGCCTTAAGTAGTACCAGGTTTCGCTAAGTCGTTTTTATGGAGCGAAAAGAAAGCTTGCGTACAAAAACGAAAGCGACGATTACTTCGACAGATCTACCGGCCACCATGTCACAGCAATCATTCGCGCAACATGTTGCGATGTAATTAAATAATAATTTCGAGCTTTCTCTTTTCGTGGTTGTCGTACCAGCCGAATGTTTCGAGGTTCAACCAAAGCCTCCTAAATATGTCTATTTAGGAGGCCTTGATTCAACGCCTTGCGATCCGTTAATCGAATTACTGCCGGCAATGAAAGCCGTTCTTTTCGAAACAAGATCCTATTTAAATATTTTTTGCGTTGTATTGTATGTAATGACTTTGCAATACTTCTTGCTTTTGTTAAGTTCCAAAATAAAGGAGTTTTAAATAGCGACTTGTCCTCCAGATTAGGGTTTGAAACCCAGGGTCCCGCTTTCAGTAATTCCCGGGACTTAGNGAATTTTTCGACTTCGACGTTTCCCGGTTTTATGTACAAAATTCTCAGGATTTCCCAGATGGTAACTTTGCCACCAAGTCGAAAATACGTTGTCGAAGATTTCATTTAGCTTTCCTCTCGCGAGTCTCGCGGGGCAGCAGCCCCAGGAATCGAAATAGGCTACCTCACGGTTTGCAACAACGTCTGATAGCTCATCTGGCTCCACACCGAAGCGGGACCAGGTTAGTTTTTCGAGATTATTTTGTGTCTCGTGTGCAGAATTCCCTGGATCGTGTTCGATTTTTCTCGCTTTGCCAGGTTTCGCAAACATCCAGGAAATCGAAAGCCCTACTGATTGACTCAGCATAAAAATCATTAAGACGACAGGTAACGGCTGCACTAATACGACCACGCATGATAAGCTATATTGTGGTCAACGAGGTTACGGCGTCCACAAGCTGGAACAAAAAGTAATGGCAAGAACTACTGCCCCCGGTAATCTGCTCTAGAACCTGGCGGTGATCAAACTGAATTAGAGTTATTACGAATGAATAAAAAATCAAAATAACAGCGCATGGTAAGTTCTTAAACAGGGTACCACACTCAAATTGCTCCGAGGGCCAAAAATATCTGGACTATAACTCTTCCACAGCCAACTTACACTCCTGAACAAGCAATTTACTAAAAGGTCGCAAACGCGCATCCTCGTTACAATCCACCCAAATTCTAGTGGCAACAGATATAAATCAGGAGATTAGTTACAAGTATTCAAACAAATACCATAAAGTAAACTGGTAATTTACGAATTTTAATTATTGTAACTATGAGTTGTATCTGGTCAGTGAACCGAAACGTCCTTCGTTTTTACACGGCTATTTGTTTCAGTATTTTGCAATTAACTGATTTTCCGATCTTGACTACAACAGCGTTGTTTATAATATTGTGACTACTGAAGCGTTGTTTATAATATTGTGCTTGGTGAACACAGCACGAAGCAACTTTACGGAGAGTAGGCATTGACAACCTGAAGCAGGATGCACAAACAACATTTGCCTGAAAAATATTGGCTGCCACATGGGCATATAAAACAAGAAATACCATCGGGCATAGCGTTTGTGTATGCTGGAAAAATCGGTTTACAAAGTGGGAATAGTCAAAGTTTAAACACCTGCATATCTCTCGTGTAAGCTGCGTTTCTTACAAAAAGCAGTTATTTGATGTCCATGAAGATACAGCAATCAAAATGAGTAGCACCTACAGCACAACGCGGTCAAATTTGCAGGTATCCAGCTACAAGCTGCTTGATGACGGGTGGAAGAATGGAGGTCAGGTACAAGCATTTCGCAACACTATGACAACAGACGCATCGACAAAAACGTTTTTCAGTAACATGTAGTATTTTCACAAGAACACCAAATTAGTTCTCGTTACTTTCGTTCTACCTGTCAAGATCTCTACCTTTGGCACATTTAATGAAGCATGCCATGAAACATCCTTTTTGCACAGATAATATCCATAACAAATGTTATTTCTCGTTACTTTAAACACAAAACGTGGATTAAGGTATAGAACCATAGCCGGTGTATCGATGCGTCTCGGATTAGTATAAAAAATGGACAAGACTACACGATGATACTTCTAATTGTCGATGAAACTGGTGACAACAGACGGTCAAACACTACATCTTATTACATTGTGAACAGTGAACACACCAACAGAGGTAACCAGTTCGCATCGCAAAAGGTTGGGATTCGAAGTTTTCACAAGAGTCAGCAGCTTGAGTGCAGGCTCACTAATCGAAAATATCATGAATCGAAACCATGGCACAAGGCACCATCCTGCAATTCACAGGTTTTAAATTGTTTCGCATATGGAAGATAAAATCGATCGCACAAAACACATTGCATCAAAGTCAGTTGATAGCAGAAGGCATAACCGCAATGCCTCTTGCACGACATGAGTGGTACGTGATTGGTGCTAAAGCTAAATGCTGTTGCAATGCCACAATGCTTTTGCATTCCTTTCCCAAAATGTGGCAATTCAGGTTCGTCCGTCCGTTCAGGTTGTATGACTGAGTTGAAAACATTGCTTCCCTGTATTGTTGGCACGTGAAATTGCTGACAATGTGTCACTTGTGTGGGCAACTATTTAATTGGCAGCCTAAATTACTGCTGAAGTGAAATGAGTCTGTACCAGAAAAAACAGTAAGACGAGATGCTATACCAACTATTACAGTACGTGGTCGGCCATGCATCATCAGCAATAAGCAGATTAAAACTTACCATATTTGAGCATTACAACATCGTTAACATCTATACAAACCACTGATACCGTCGAACATTTGTAACGACATCCAGATAATTTCACGGACTTTTAAAAATCCGGTAAGTTTGGCTTCTGCTTTCAAACTGTATGAACTGCTAATTAAAGTGACACTTTCCATATAAGAGCAGCAACCCGAAATCTGTGTAGTTGATTTTTCCACCCCTACATGAAATACCATCCGTGTTTGGTTGCTGCTTAATTTTCATATTCACTCCTAATTTCATATGTCAATTGTCGGTATTGATGCAAACAAGAGATAGACCGATATAATCGGCTGATATTTGGGTTTTGCCGATATATCGGTATCGGCCTCAGTAGGTGTTGGCAAAACGGTGTTATATTCCCCACACACCTAGACAACTTGCTCAACGAAGCAAGTCAAGACAGTTATCTTACAGCAACGCTAGCAGATGCGTTTTCATAAACAAGCAGACAAGATGAACCATGGAGCACGCGTCGGCCGTCGCAGCCGAAACAAAGCATCATCATTAATCAGATTAATTAAAAATCATAGCAAAATGTTGCAATTGCTACAATTTGAAAATTTTGACTCATAAATCCCGATTTTTGAAGTTTTGAAAAAAAGGTAAGGCATAAAATGCATAATATTTCTGATAATGAAGTAGAAAGCAAGATTTAAAAATTTTGGAAATATCGGTTATCAGTATCGGCCCTTGAATGGCCAATATATCGGT
>JGI24158J21664_10006086_pt1 | contig 15861 bp, 11 predicted proteins | sample Ectturendosymbi3_FD_21664 | JGI IMG/M metagenome (IMG submission 21664)
TGTTATCGAAACGTTTGCAAGATGTCAGTTGTATCGTTTGCTTTGGCCGTAGTATTTATTATAAGGCTATTTAGCACTTCCGCTTTTCGTGTACCAAAGTCGCGACGTAAATGCCAAAATCTCCGCAAGTCAAGCTTTGGTTTAGCTTAAAGGTTTTGGTTTTAGTCAGCAATTGTGAAACATTTGGTACCATAGATTTGTTATTTTTTCCATAACAACCACCAAGTTAAGGGTAATGCACTTTACTAACTGTCAGTGGGCTTTCAAATTAGTCTCATAGCCTTCACCATCTTGTTCCCACACGAATATATCTCGCAGTTTTGTTGCGTAGATTATTTAAATTACATAAAATCGATTTAATCCCACAGAAACCTCAGCGTTGCATCACGTAGAAGACATAATTTTTCAAAGTGATCAATGTTTTTAGAAAGTGTAATTGATGATCATGCCTAAATGTGTACAGAATACCTGTGGAGCAATATATTTGTGATGTGAGGTCATTAGCATGAGCGTACTCACGAAGAAATCATCAAGTTATATAACGAGATATTTGATCATTGCAGATCTTTGAATGTGGTTATTGTTGAATGACACTGCAAATTGATTAAACTTTGATTTTTGTGCCACTAAATTCAAGGATTTATTTTTTGTCAAGGTTTACAGCCATTTGTTCAGCTATAGCCATTGTGACATATCTACTAACTTATAAAGTAAGATTGCTTGCAAATTTGACAGTTGGGAATATGAGGAAAAACGTGCAGTAGGCTACACAAGAAGTCAAACATGCTATTTTTGGTAATTCATTTTATATAAATTGGAAAAATAATTGGACTCAGAATACACACGTGATAAACACTTAGGAATTTGGCCTTGACAAACAATATCCTTTCGAAGCTAACTACCAAACTGCCGATGTAGTCAAACATTTATGCTCACATCCAAATCATTTCAAGGACTTAAAAATCCCGAAACCTGACATACAGAGGCACTCCTATCATAAAGCCAGCAACCCGAGGGTAATGTCAACATTTTTTTGAACCTATGCACTTTTCTAATACATAAACTTTTATGTCATGCTTGGTTGATGCTCAGTTTTTACGTTAATACCTGTTTCGGGAGCTTTCTCTTTGTGTTAATTTAGGCCAGGTTTTTTAAACTTTATTGTCAGAGGACCACATAAGCTTTTGGATTTCGATGGCCGGACATCTTACATATTGTGATTGTTTCGGAATATGCTACATTCTACCAAATCAACGAATGATTCGTGAAAATAGCATTTTGCTGTTACTGACAAAATGTCTTTGCGGGCAGGATGAAATGGCTTAGCGGGCCGTAGTTCGGAGAGCCCTGACAATGACATATGGTGCTGGTTATAGATACCGGTGATTGTCTCTTGCCACCACATATATTTTTGCGCAGGCCTTATGTGGTCTGATGATTATGAGGTTACACTTTAGTCAAAAGCACTAGTTTTTTATGCTTTCTATGAATCAGCTGACTAATGTCCATCGCGAGCCTCTCCTTTCATCTTTTCGCAATGATTCAAACTTGCACATTCTGCATTCAAGTACTTTCTATTCACAATAGGGATAAACAATGAGTTTATCGGAAATTTTGATAGGTAATCGATTTCACGTAAAATTACTGATCCTCAGTCTTGAAAATTGCAAGCAAAGCTTACGGGTGAAAAATTGAAAAGCTAAAAGAGCAGAGAAAACAAAGAAACTCAATACTAAAATGTATAAAATAGAACACATGCTCAAATATGAGAACATCTTAACTAAACTTACTGAAAATTAGGAACACATGCTGCTACAAAAAGAAACATTGACTAATAGAATTAGAAAAAATCGTTAACTGGAAAAAATGATTTCACTAGAACTACGAAACTAACTGGTCTGTGCAAATGGTTGAAATTCTTCAGGCCGCAGTGATGACCAAGATAGTAGAAAGAAAGCATGAATGGTTTTGCATTTCGGTGGCAACAAATCTCTAGAGTAGGCGTAGCGCTGCATAGATGTAAACACGCTGGGAGTAAAGATAGAGACCGGGCGTTTGGAGAGGCCGAACTGTGTCAAAAAGCGTCATGATTGGATAGACTGGTATTTGAGAAACCATGTTGGAGGTCAAATACATAGTTGTCAAGTTTAAAATTTTTTAAATTGCCTTTTTTGACAACTGGTTGTATTGTGTGTGCTGTTGTTTTTTATTTGATTACGACGAATACTGTTAAACCATCACGCATGTCAAAGGAACTTTGGGATGGGGGGATGTATGGGCTGCTCTCTGGTGATGTCAACATTTTTCGTGCATTGCGTCATAAGGCAAACAGCTGATCGTATGCTCATACGTTACCTTCATACTAAAATACGTCTGCGCTTGTGGTTACCGAAAGCGAGGATGGTAATCAGTTAATGTTAGCAGCTTTCTCCGAACCAGTCATTTTTTCAGGCCTGTAGTCTGTTTTTTTTTAGGTTTGGGGGACAAAATACATTTATAGGGGCCATTTTTTTGTTTTTATTATATGTTTAAAACAAATATTTCCGGACACAACAAATGTGGGAGGGAACCAAAAAAATCATGGGGAGCACTGCCCCAGAGTACTCCCCCGTGGCTATGGGCATGGTTCTTCGAACTAAAATGCCGTTCAACAAATGTGAAGTATATTGCATTGTAAATTCGATTCGCATGTTCGGTTTGATTGACGTAACTTTGCACTTCCACTCGCCGATGGGATCTCCATTGCAGAGCTTCATTTAAAACTTTCGGCTTGATTACGAGTAGGCTGGAAGCCGTACGCTGTCTAAAGTCCACCACAGCAGCATATTCATCATAAACATGGACATTGCTAGCGGATACATAAGCTATGCCCACGCCCCTCCAAATAAAAACGATATTTTGTGATATCATCTATATAGAGATCAACTACAATAATTCGCCGTGTTTTTGATATTCATATAGGCCATTTTCTCAAACAGCTCGTAGCACGGTTGACTGAGCACGATGACGTCATAAAGCTACTGTTCAGAGGGGCCCCGCGCCCAATCTTGCATGGGGCCACGCACCGGCTAGGGCCGGCCCTGATTGGATAAGATTCAGTTTTCTTTGAAAGTGAAGAGCCTGCGCGCAATCGAAACGGTGCGAGACGTTTTTTCAAACATACAAACATCACCCTCACACACAAACTGCTCTGATTGTCAGTTCATTTTAGTTTTGTAACTGGTTCTGTCCTTGCTTATTCCCTCAATATCGGAAAGCTTTATATTTCATCGAGTGATATGATTCATGTATGAGCAATTGCCTCTGATGACGCAAAGTGTTTGTTGTTATTCCCATGATTTTCTTGTATTCGCTTCTGCTGTTTACAACACTGCACCAAATGCGTACAGTTTTTTACGCACATGTGACAATTGTCTTCTGCCATGTTACAGCACAATTCTTAAAATAACATTGTCAAAAGCAACGAGCCCTTCGATTGAATAGCATGATAGCACATTTTTGTATTATCTCAAAGAAAAAGTGACAATCTTGCAACAGACCGACATAACTGTGATGCTTTTAGTTGATGAAATTCATCTCCAACAGTTTTTTGATTACAAGGGCGGTAGCGTTGTTGGCACTTCTAGCAACAGCAATGAAGCGGCGAAATCAGCGCTTGCTTTTATGATTAGCACTATGCCAGTATCGTCTCTGAGTGCATAGATGTACTCAGTGGCGTAGGCAGAAAATTTTCATGAGGGGTTCCATTCAGTGGCATATGGTGGTCATTTGTATTTGGTGTGCGCTGTTTCTGACGTCACAACTTCACGTCATTTCCATGTTTCCAAACCAACGTTTTGGCGATGTTTGTTGGCATGATAATGCATATTTTTCTACCCGCACTCCCTTATTTCATGTGTCATTGCATTCAATATAAACTATCAGCGCTCCAAGTTAGGCTATCGGAGGAAAATAAACTCAACGCTACAACACAGCAGTTCATAACTGCAAAACTATCAGGCTGCGCGTTACAACAGGGGGGTGAAACACACTCATCCCTACGTGAGAGCAATTTACCACTGCAAATTCAGGCTGCACTAAAGTCTCGTCAAATACGAGGAATTGCGCATTGAAGGTGTGTGGCTGGACTGGCTGGCGCAGTTCGAATTTTACTGAACTACACAAGAATTGAGAATGCGCATAAAGTACGCAAGAAAAAGTTTGTTGTTTGTGATGTAAAAATCCATAGGCCCGCAACCAGAAGAACGGGGAGTCTCGCCTACAAACATTTTCGTCCCCACAGGAAAAATGTGTTGGACGTATTTTGAAACTATTGGACATAGTTCAAGAAAAGTGTCCCCCTTTTCGAAAGCTCTTCTCCCGCCTGGTGTCCCAAGCTGGTTACGGGCCTGGAAGTCCAGCAAACGTTTCGTTTTCCTTATTCCCTGCTGAGACATTCTCAAATTCCTGAATGCTTCTACTTTAACAACTGCGGTTTTTGAGCTCGTGCAACAGTTTTATCATGCTACAGAAATTGCTAATGTAGTCAATGCGTTTAGCACTTGCACTGATCAGCCTTATCAAACAAAATAAAGGCAATTGTTTTGGATAAAGTTAACTATCGCGGACCACAATCTCAAATATGCCTAGTGGACGAAAGATCTGCAAAAAGTGGTGAGATGGTTTCTGGACGCAGAGGACAACCAAGATTCCCCACAAGTCTGATCATTACTTTTTAGCCCATTTACAATGGTCCTTGAAATTTGCATGCAAATTCATTCCGTGGTATTTGCATTACGTCGACAAATTAACAAGCAAAAAGTATGCGAAAGCAATTAATCTCTATTGCGCAGGTAATAAACTTATCGTAAAATATCAAGCTCAAGGAGGGGTTAAACCCAACGTGCCCCCTTGCGTACGACCTTGCTGAATATAAACTATCAGCCCTCCAAGCTATCATATCGGAGGAAAACGCAATCAACGCTGCGACACAGCAGTTCATGACTGCATAAATATCAGGTTGTGCATTAAAACAGGGTAGTAAAACACTCCTCACTGCTTCCGAGCAATATTGACAGCTGCAAATTGATGCTGCGCTGATGTCTTGGCGAATACAAGCAGTCGAGCATAGAAAGTGTGTGACTGGACCGGCTGGAGCACACCTCGGTTTGCAAGATCGAATCTTGCAAAACCACACTAGAATTGAGAATGCGCATGAAGTACGCAAGAAACTTTCAATTTTTATTATGTATAGAAGTCCAGCAAACTTTTACTTTTCCTTTTTCCCTGTTGAGGCACTACCAAATTCCTGAATGCTTCTTGTTAAAAAAGCTGTTTTTGAGCTCGTGGAACAGTTCTATCATGCTACAAAAATTGCTAATGTAGCCAATGCGGTCAGCCTGTGCGTTGATCAGCCTAAGCAGACAAAATAATGACAATTGTTGCGGATAAAGTAAACTATCGCGGAACACATTCTTAAACATGCGTAGTGGATGGAGGATTTGCAAAAGTGGTGAGGTAGTTTTTGGACGCAGACGATAGCCCGAATTCCCACCAAAACATAAATATTACCTGTTGGCAATGTTCACAATGTTCCTTCAAATTTGCATGCAAATGTATTCCATGGTATTTGCATTAAGTCGACAAATTAACAAACAAAACGTATGCAAAAACAATTAATCTCTATTGCGCAGGTAATAAAGTTTTCGAAAGAAATCTAGCGCAAGGAGCTGTTTTAACCACAACCCCCCTTGCGTACGCCCTTGGATGTACTGCCATGCCCTGCCCACTAGCAAAATAAACTCCAAGGACCTGTTTGCCCTAATCCCACGAACTAGCGGGGTCTTGAAGAAGCAGGATTACATGTCATTTCTGTCATTACGGGCATGGGCGCAAATTGGTGGGGGGCACGGGGGACGTGCCCCCCACTTTTTTATACCGGGGGACATAATATGCCATGTTCCCCCCACTTTTTTCTCGTAGAGTTTGTAATCGGAGAGGTTTCAAAACTAAATGTGACGTTTGTCACGTTTAGTGTGAACACTTTTTCATGCTAGATGTTACATATAGCCATGTTGATGTTGAAACAGAGTTCGGTGTGGTATCACTGATTCTGATATTTTTATAAACTTTTACTTCAAAAATTATTTTTAGCATTTTGCAAGTTTCTAGAGATCGCAAAAGATTGCTAACTGCCTCTGTCCAACATTTATTCAGTGTGGTTTACTGTAAGATAGGTCACTGTCTTGAAACAGTGAAATTTAACGACTGCACACGTGAGAGACCACAGTACAGTCGTGATTTGTTTCGTGCAAAAAAGTTGGTTAACTGACTTTGCTGTAACGTTGGTTGTCACGTATTCAGAAATAGACAGCGTAAAAATGAAAGATGCAGGTGTACATTATTAGAAAGTTACGTTTTCAGGCAAACCTCTGCGAAGTTTTGACGAAGACAAACAGCAGCACTATTGTGGAGACTTAGTTATAGGTTGGGCAGTTTTGCAAAAGACTGTCTTCAACGACTAGTAAACAGAATTTCCATCAAAACTTTAGAGAGGCATTGACCTAGCTATATATTGTCCCATAGCTCAAAAAAAATTATGGACTTGACTAGGAATATAAGATAGATTATACATTTAGCCGTGTTTCTTGTATGTCACGACAAGGGTGACCAGAAAATTAAAAAAATATTTATGCCCACAATGCAGCAATGTTTTCATCCAAGTGCGAAACATTTGCTTTACTGTTAGCCTACGCATGGGTGGCGGAACTATTTTCAAAGTGGCAGGCACAAGTGCACGTCAAAAAAAATAAAAAAATTTTGTGATTTGAATTGGCAACTGTGACATCACGAGCACTGAAATATGATGTCATTAACTTCTGTCAACATGTTTAGGCAATTTCATTGAACAATTCATCAGCCCACAACACCCTTGTCTACACAACACCCTATCTATCATGCGCTACACTGACTTGAGCACATAAATGTAACTAGTTGTTCTTAGTCTTACACAAAAACAATTTACCTTACTAACAATTGACCCAATACGAATTGTGTTACTCAAACCTATTTAGGCAAAATTCGAAAATTAAAAGTGACAGGGCCGCGCTGTCCCAGAAAAAATGGGGGTAGCCTAAAACCATGAGGCTCCCCTGGTTCCGCCTCCTATGAGCCTACGTAACACCTAGTTTGCTGGACAGTCTTTTCGTGTTATTTCAAGTGAAACGTGGTACTATTTGCCAATTCACCTTGTTCATTTTCATTTCTGTTTATATTCAAATATATTTTCCTGTCGTTATGCATGCGTAACTCTAGAATAAAACTTTTGACATTAATTTCGCTTGTTAACATTTGATGTTAAACCTGAAAGATGTGATTGTGAAAAGACAGAGCTTAGTGGCATAAGTGACAGACGTCACAAGGCAACAGTCACCAGCAGACACGTAACCAGCTTTGGACACCAGAGGGGGGCGAATAATTTTCTGAGAGAGGCACAAATTTTACATCGATAGCATGCACAAAATCAGTGTTTATGCATACAATATGTCCATGACATTTTCCAGAAGGGGAGAAAGTCTTTCCAAAAGGGAGAAGCCCTCCCCTTAGCTACGGAAATGATCACCAGATGACTAGGTATGCAGTCATCACATTGTAGGCTAGATCGGTATATCGTTATGTATTCAGAAAGACTTCTAGTTCGCTTTCTTTTGGATATCTTCTCTAGTTGGCTAGGATAAATCTGCTTGGGAGTTTGATTGAAGTTTGGAACGGCTATTAGACAAACGATGTTTGGACAAGCGAAAGTGTACCCAACAGCATGCAATGGCTGACAAGGGTAGATTGAAAGGATACATCATCCACCCATCAGCAGCAAAAATAAATTGTTACCATTTTGTGAAGAAGCCTACGCTATTTTTGGCCATATATTTTTTGCTATTGTGAAAGGATATCAATGGAAATTTGGCTTGTGGTTGGGCTGCGTGCATGATGCGCAGTAGCTAAAAATTTGCAGCATTTTTAAACAGTGGAAATGCGCAAGAAAAATATTTAGCTACCATTCCTTACGATATATATATCGTACCTTGTAAATTATCGTCTTTTTAACGTTAAGTAACTTAAAAAAGACATTAAATCGCGCTGTAACCCACACTTATCAAATGCATGAAAATCGATGTGTTCTACTTAAAAATGATATGCACGTGCGACCAGTGCGATTAACCGTTTTGTGCACTCTAGCTGACAGCTCTGATAAAACCCAATTGATGTGTTCTACTATACTGCTGTCCTTGTTTGTACCATAGTCTGATAGTAGTGCAACCAAGCTGAACTGCAGTACCATGTCCAACAACAAAAATAAGTTTATTAATTTCTAAATCATTTGCAGAGACAAACCAAAGCGTGATTACTGTTGCTTTGAAAACACATCTAAAAACAAGATTGGGAATCTGTGTTTACAAAACTTTACTTCTGCATCGGGCCGATGACTATTGGTTTTACATCAAGCTGTCGCCCACATTTTACATCAAAATTGCGCCCATGATTACGGACAACAACTATCACTCAGTTTTTGTCGCGTTAATGCTATTGTCGGGTTTACCAAACCCGGTTTTCAAAAATAAAAACAAATGTACTTTCTTTATACTGAAGTTTATCACAAAAACTACACAAAAAATATAACTCTCACTGAGCAGTTTGAGCACTAACAAAGTTACTTTGTACTCTAATATCATACGATTCTGATGAAAAGGTAAGTAGACCAATGTAGCGAAGGTTTCATATATGATTGAATTGAATTACTCCTAAAAAAAAGTATGGTCGTGAAGAACGTCTCCTTTTGTATACTGCTAACAAGACCGTATAAGAATGCGCTGAGTGAGTTTCAGCTCTTTACAGCCACCTGGCGCTTTGTGGTAAACACAGCGCTAGGTCACTCACACTAACCATAACGTGCGGTCAGCTTGACCCGAATTCACTACCTTTCCCCTACACTGCAAAATGGAAAAAAGCGAGAACAACTGCACGCGCACCTATCAACAAGTAACACAAAAAAATGAAGGTACTGAAGCGTGGAAAGCGCTCCCACGCGTGCTTACGTAGGTTTCACGCGGTCACCGCATTTGACACCGGTCTGCTAGACCTAGGAGAGCATTCCAGGGTTAAGCTTTAAAATATCAGAAATTAAGCTAATGATTGCAACAATTGGTTCCATTTGATTGCATAAGCATTTGCATTGTGCAAGTTTTTTTAGTTAATAGTTAGTAGATATAAATATTAGTTATCCTATATCAACTTTTCAAAAAACAGTGTTTTCATTTGGGTTATTGTTTGAGAAAACACTATATAATAAAGCAGCAACCCAATGTAAACAAAGCAATTGATCAACCATAGCATGCACAACGTTGATTGCTTTCCAAGCATTTCATATTGTGCATTTTAGTATAAGATTTGTTATATTTCCAAGTCTCACCTGCAAATCCAATCCAGGAATATTGTTGGCAAGCTTCTGCCAATCGATATCCCACTGCACATGAATGACTGAAGCATTGCAACCTTCGTGCGATATCTTAAATTTTGGAACTAAAAAATAAGACACACCGCTCTTGTCATCCATTATGTAATAGCTAAGGCAACCAAATTATTTACCTAAAAACTTGAAATTTTCACTTTATAATTTACAATTTTTGACTTTATTTTGACCTATAAATTTTCTGCGTTTGCAACTGCAAAATAATTCAGCCTTAGGTCTTGGGGTTAACCCAGCAACATATTTATGCACTCTGCTTTGAAATAAAAAAAATTGGTTGTTTAACTGTACATTAATAACTACGTAGTTATACTGCACAGTAGAGCCAAACCTGAGAACGTCATAAAGCTGAAACACTATATGCAAAATGGATGAGCATTTATCAAAACAAGTTGTAAGACTACATATCTCGCCTACCACGCCTATCCTAAATAATACTTGTATTTAATCATCCAGTAGTGAGCAAAACAGCATTAATACGTCAGAAATCGCAACAAGCCCATTATCATTACAGATTTGCAACTAAACTTGCAAAAGCATATCAATATCTGTTGTTGCGGTTTAACAAAATATCGATAAAGGAAAAAACTGTGATGCAAGAAAAGTTTGACCTAATGATACATTTTGTCCTCATGATAAATTTTGACTTATTTTGACCTAATAACCTAGGATTCCCTCAGGGTATGAGTGTGAAATTTGGTTTGTGAACCTTTCATCAACTTTAGAAACGACAGCAAAAATTGACTTTATTGACTTTTGGTTGCCCTAGTAATAACACAGAATTAAAGCATTGTTGACTACCTTTCACTTCGCAGGCGAACCTTGCTGCGTCTCCAGAGCATTTCTTGTTCACAAGTTCCCAGTCATATCCGTAATGCCAAGCTTTTTGTTGACACGTTGTTAAGCCATCAGCATTGAAAGGTGCTACAGATCCATCCCTCCAATACCATGTATTGGCTGACTGATCAAACCGAGCTCCAACGAAGACATAGATATCTATGAAACGTCATTATATGTTTTTTGGGGGATATTTTAAGCGTAGAACAAGCAGATTGATACATGGGCTGGTAAGGCTAATACATTTGAGCGTGAGTGACAAAATGGAGATTTCAACCAGAGCCGTATCAGCCCCTTTCCATACCCCACAAATGGGGCCCAAGCTGTAACAGGGACCCAAAATTCAGGTCCGTCACCACATAGCCCCGCCCCGTTGAAAGCAGAATAGCCTACTTACATATTGCAGTTGCTCTTGGGGACCCCTTTGAAGACAGAGCACTGAATTATGATGTTGTTCGGAAAATATTGTATGAGCCAATAATAAATTTTTCACCAAATATGAGGCATATTTACGCCCGAAATATTTTGAGGGGGGACTCCTTGCCTTCCCGCAAACACACTACTGTATCTAACCCTGAGAATGACCTTATATGAGAATATGAAACCGGTTGAACACGTTCTGCTTCATCCGATATGCGTACGTTCTCACCTGATGTGCGCATGTAAACAGTGTGATGTAAAGTTACCTTTTTGATCACAATATTATTGATCACAATGATGTTAGATTATTGATCACAGTGATTGTGCTGATGAATTTATCACTTCAAAAAACACAGATTTAACTCGATTTTTCATAACTAAATCTAGGCACCTAGGTCGATCAAAAAACAGATCTGGGTGGAAAAACGCTGTTGTCACATGCGGAAAAACCCCAATGGAAGACTTTCTGGCGACAGTTCCGCCCAGGCCCGCAGACACGAGGACATTCGTGGGTGGTCACTCCAAAATCTTTTTTGTGTCCCCCAAATTTTGTTGTGCTCAGAAAAATTTGTTTTAAACATACGATAAAGACAAATATCTTTTTCCCCTAAAAATATGTATGTTGCCCCCCTAAACCTTAAAATCTGACTACGGACCTAGTTTTTCCAAAATTGTATATACAATTAGGATGTTTTATTTTGAAGGCCATTCGGCCTGGAGATGTAGCATAATGTCTAAAACTTTTTTTGTAAACAATCATTAGGGGGGCCCTGTAAGCATATTAGGGGTGGAAGAGTTGGGCTGCTACGGCAATGATTTCAACCACCGTAAAGCTGTCAGTTTACAACTCGATCTTTGTTCCCATCAACCCGTGTGGCGTGAATTGTGGGTCTGATCGTGTGTTTTGGCAAACTAGCAACGTTTCATCGACTTGTGCGACTAATCACTGCCGTCCATATCCACGTATTTGGAACAGTCGTATCAATTATGTGAAACAAGCATACTACAAGAAGCCACGGCATCCATACCCCAAACACAAGATTCGGAAAAAATATCTGTTCCGTGGTGGAATGCGGAGTGTGATTGTGCTATAAAAAATAAAAGCATGCTTTCAATCGAATGAAACGCACGAGATCACAAACAGATATCATTATTTTCAATCGATGTCGCGCTAAAGCTCGAAGGACCATTCCGGCAGCAAAGGAAACTCCCTGGCGACATTACTGCAGTAGCATAACCAATAACGCTAAATTGGCCAAAGTTTGGAGAACCATAGCTAAGTTTTTCGGTGAACGGGCCTCCACCCACATTCTTCCTTTAACTCACAACGGCATCACCGGAAGAAACGATCAACACAAAGCTCACACCTTAGCTAGTCATTACGCTTCGAGCAACGTCGATACTCATTATCGATCAGAATTTTTTACTAAACTCCCCCATTTGCAGATCGCACTACAACGCGATATGCAACTTACTGCTCCAAGCGACCCCAGAATAAACGAACCTTTTTCCCTAGCTGAATTGCAAGCCGTAATAAGAAGCTGTCCTAATACGGCCCCTGGAATTGACAATATCTGCTAACAAAGGTTCAAACACATGACACCGGCATCTCTCCAAGTGGTACTTCAGTTATTCAAACGCTACTCGATTTCAGGCGAACTACACCCAAGTTGGAAGCACTCTATAGTTCTGCCTTTTCCAAAGGCACACAAACCTTCACACTTGCCGTCGTCGTCATATAGACCAATCTCTCTCACTAGCCACGTCTGTAAATTAATGGAAAAAGTGGTCGGACAACGTCTTAAGTTGTATCTGGAGTATCACAGCCTTCTCCATCTAAAGCAGTCGGGATTCCGAGCCCGACGCAGAACCACAGATCATATCCTGCGTTTACATGATGCAGTCCAGAAAGCGTTCGCTAATAAGCACAACGTCTTAGCAGTTTTTATTCACATCGAGAAAGCCTATGACATGGTGAATAAAACAGTCCTTGTGTCAAAACTGTTAAAATTGAGCATAAATGGAGAGAAATGTGGCGTTTCATTCAGTCGTTCCTTTCTCGACGACTTCGGTTCCTCATTCCCCGGTGTCAAGGTGTCTGCGAACGGTCATCCGCAAAGGAGTATTCTTAGTCCAATTTTGTTTTCTATCATGATAAACGATATATCCTGTCATGTGTTCTCCCCCTCAGCCCTATACGCAGACGACCTTTTGTTCTGGGAGAGAAGCGGAGATATCAAATTGCTGGAAGAACGGTGTCAAGAGTCACTATCTAAAGTTGCAGCATGGTGCATAAGTTCTGGCTTCCTGATTTCGCCACCAAAGTCTGCTGCCGTCCTGCTGGAAACCTGGAAACGCAAACCACTATCGGTGCGGTTAGCACTTACCCATGTTCTCATACCATTAAAAAAGGAATACAAGTATTTGGGAGTTACTTTTCAAAGTAACGGTATGTACACAGCGAACATACAGTACGTGGTGGACAAATGCCACAAGCGATTGAATATGATGAGGTTCTTGAAAGGTACTTCCTGGGGAGCAAGAAAATCCCCCCTCCTCGCTATTTACCGATGTCTCGTGCCATCGATCTTGGAATGTGGAATGGAGGCATACTTTTTCTTTGCTAGATCCCACGTGGATCCTCTCGTTAAAATTCAAAATTAAGCTTTATTATGGTACACTGGCGTCATGCGGAGTACACCAACACTGTGCCTCGAGCACGCTTACAACGAGATGCCTCTGGAGCTAAAACACCACCTCCTGTGATCCAAATATAGAGCTCAATTACTGACATTTCCTACACATCCCGCTAAATCCATTATAGAAGATTGTTGGCAGAAACTTTTCCCGGAATTTGTTAATTTCTGCTCTTTCAATATGCTGACCAAACCCACCATAACTGGCGACCTGCTTCGGGCGAATTTTTTCGGGTTTTAGACACCCCACCATGGTTACTTCACCACCCCAAAATGGACTTCCTTGTTTTCAGTTACGCGCAACACTCCGGTACCACGACAGTGACGCCGATTTTTCTGTCCACGTTGCATGAGTGCTACAGTACGCACCATCACATTTATACCGATGGTTCAATAACAACGTCACTTACTGGTTGTGGCATATACGTCGAACAATTAAATGTTCGCCAGTCATCAACCCCCATGCATTGTCGTTTAGTGCAGTACTATTCGGTATTCTTCATGCATTTTATTGCGTTGTTGCCCACTCGATACCTAAAACCTTTATAATCACGGACAGTCTCAGAGCAATACAGTCCATTAATACAAGGTGCTGGACCTCCCACATCTTCGTTAGCAAGATTGTCCTGTTGTCCTCAACTCTTGCCAAGGCTGGACGCGAAATATCGTTCATGTGGGTTCCAGGCCATTGTGGTGTACCTGGCAATGAAATCGCAGATTCCTTGGCTAAGTTGGCTACATCCAATAACCGACACCAGGACATCGGCCAAATTAGACTCAAAACCGTGAACACCTGCGTGAGCTTTGCAGACATATGTCAGCATCTGCCCGACCACTTTGATAATGTTTGGAACGCCCAGTATCAAAGTGACCCGAAGAGAACATCCTACAAGGCCGTCTTTCCGCGACAACGGAAAGAAACCTTGCGAGTAGTTCAAGCATACACAGCTACTTTGTTTCGGTTGAGAACGGGCTACTGCAAACTTCACATCCATCTTTTTCGATTTTGTCTCCACCAGGATGCGTTATGTGATGCCTGCCACACACCAGAAACTGTTGCACATTTTCTATTGATTTGTCCTCAATACCACGCACAACGCCCAACCCTGCTGGCGAACCTGCACAAGATCGGCGTCAATGTGAATACTGCAGACATCCTCAGAAACCCAGAAGCTTCGCGTCATGTTCAACAATTTGTCAACGAGACTAATCAAACCCTCTGAAGAACAGATGAACCAACAATGAGACATGGCGCTAAAAGACCGGTGATGTCGAAGGGCCAACCTCCCCCCCATCATAATAGTTTGTGTGGCAGTCGGTCAGTAAGTGAGTGGTTTCGTATGGAAGCGCGTATACTTCGGTTTAACCCACGACGACAAATTAATTTAGTTTTTATCATTCGGAGGGATGGCCTGCTGTTTCTGGTTGACAACGAGGGTTGTACCAGTGTTTTTTTAAGTCGTTTTTGAGAGTCAAAATGACACCTTAAACTTTTTCAATAACACCCTACATTCTGAAAGCCAAGATATGGTTTTGCCTTTTATTGAAGTAAAACGAATTGAGGAAAGCATGTTTTCCTGCACGTGGCTACTGCAACAGATGGCTGCAATTGTGATTTAGGTATCTGTGCATTGTCGTAGGCACCGCCTCGCTTCGGCCTCTTAATACACTGCCGCAGATTTGTACAGTACGGTGTACAAAAGTGCGAAAACACTTCAATTATGGGCATGTTTTACTGTTTCACCGTTGCGATCGGCTTGCATGGCGATGCATCAAACTACAACAAGGACAGAACGTCGGCAGTTGCAACGCGCATTCAAAACAAGGTGGTTGTCGAATGAGGCAGCAATGAGAATAAGGAGTGAGATTTTGGCTATTTGGGCCGCACTAAAGCAATTGTCAGAAGATAAAAATGATGCAATGTGCGTTATTTTACTCCGACTTATGAAAACAAAAAAATTAAACAAGCTGCTTTCCTTTTGTCAACATTGGCACCTCACCTTAAAGAATTGAGCAAGATTTTTCAGGCGGGATGTTTTAACTTTGCACAGATTAAATATTCCGTAGAACTGCGCATCAGTAAGCTCTCTGATGCCGCTGCTAAATCCGAGATCAAACCTAAATGCGAATAGTTTGATGGTGAATTTGGAAAACTTAGAACGCCAGATGGTTGTGTGTCGAGTGGTATGGCGTTTTGGAAGGACACTGAAAGATTGGCAAATTGATCATCTTCATACACAAAAAGGGAGACAGGAGTGAATGAACCAACTACCGCGCATTTTTGCGCTTAGCCTCCCAGGAAGAATGCATGCCATGATGCCACGAAAATAACTGAACCAAAGCTGGCTGATACCCAGTGCGGTTTTCGTCGCGGCCGTAGTACTACAGAACAAATTTCCACTCCAG
>JGI24158J21664_10006088_pt1 | contig 15859 bp, 9 predicted proteins | sample Ectturendosymbi3_FD_21664 | JGI IMG/M metagenome (IMG submission 21664)
GCCAGGGAATTCATGCCTTGCAGCTGCCTAGATTTTGTCTAGATTACTGAAACAGAACACCAAGTTTTTCTTCAGACAGGATACCATGCTAGACACGCTTCAGTGCTATCGCTGGCAGAGATAACATCTCTGCATGCAGAGATAGCTATCTCTGGCAGAGATAACATCTCTGCATGCTGAGATAGCTATCTCTGCCAGAGATAACATCTCTGCATGCTGAGATAGCTACCTCTGCCAGAGATAGCTGTATATGCACAGAGATAGCAGTTTTTGTGCTAAATCTGTCAGATATAATATTTTTACAAACGGCGCCCCATACTTTGCGTTGAAACGCGTTTATTACATCACTAATAAACGAAAAACGACCAGGAAATATAATTCCCGGTCAAAGAGGAAAGTGGGGTGATCTGTCCTGCTTCTCTATTTTTTCTGCAAGCCGTGACGATGTCGCTGTAACGCAATTTCAGAGACAGTTTGAGAAAAATAATTTAAACCACTGAACAGGAAACGGATTCGCGGTAAAAGCAACTGTGCCATAGTGCTTCCATTTATATTTTAGGGTGTTTAAACTTACTTTGGGGATTTTAAGCACCCATAAGCTCCCCGTGGTGACATATTCGGTGACATAAACTCACTCAAGCAACTGGTAACCCTGGTTCCTGGGGTTATGCTGGACATTTTGCAACAGGTTTCAAGTAGTTGTCTTCCGAGTTGATTTAGCTCAATTTTGGGTGAGTCTGATGGGGGTTCTCCACCACTTAAAATGTCTGGCGTCGGTCATTTATGGTTTCTGGGGTTATGCTGGACATATTGCAACAAGTTTCAAGTTGTTACCTTGCCAGCTGATCTAGCTCAATTATGGGGTGGGCATTTTCGGGTTGTCTGGCGGGGGTTCCCCACCACTTCAAATGTCTGGCATTGGTCGTTTATTCATTATTCCTGGGATTAAGCTGGACATATTGCAACAGGTTTCAAGTAATTACCTTTCCATCTGATTTCAAGTGGTTATCTTTCCAGTTGATTTTCAAGTGGTTTCCCAATTTTGGGGGTACCGTTAATCACCCCCATGACCACACCCACCAGATGGGAAGCGGCAGACCACCAGTTTCTTGTACAGGAAACCATCCCAGATGATGTGATGTCATTAGAAATTGATTTCCGTTCCAGCTAACTTGGACCTTTTGAGCTCCCGGTCTACATTCTGGCTTACGCAGGGCTGAAGATGTAAAATTCACGAAACTAGTTTCCTTAAGTAAATAAATTGCGATTAAATTCGCTTGGTGTGGGTCACTGCTGTGACATTACTGTCATCGCGTTTCCGTAACGTTGCAAGTTCTTGTCTGTCTACAATTAATAACGACACGTTTCGGCAGAATCGCTACTCTGTTGTTACTACAAGAATCGGTGCAAAGAGAAAGAATTCTTATTCGATCGAGTAAGTAATTTTACAAAGAATACAAAACCAAATAGTATGTAACATCTATTGCTTGGATCTAAGAAATATTTTATGAGCATCCAGAGTTATCTAGTGATCTTGACTTTGTTTTTAAATAACCAACTTCTTTATGTTGGGAGTCCGATTTTTTCCAAGTTTTGAAATTAAATCCATTATTGTTGTTTCCTGTCATAAAAAGATGCGTGAAAAGTATGAAGATGTGGTGGATATCGGGAATATGACGCATGGAACACTTGGAGATGTTCTTGATTTTATTTACACCGGCTGTGCCAGAATTACAGACAGCAATGTGTCCGATCTGCTAGAAAGTTCTGATTATGCCCAAGTAGCAAGTAAGTTTGAACAGGTTTAGCGACCAGCTTCGATATAAATCTAAGGATTTTGAGGAGAGCTGTAAGCTTCAGTAGTGACGTGTCACTTAGAATCAGGAATGTGGAGCCGAAACTCAAGTTCCATGCTCCGAGTTCTGTCTCCAGCTCCAGGTATCTACCGTTTGTGTCTCCGGCACCAAAGTGATTTTGTCCATTGAAAACTAAAAATCATTGTAATAATTGTACCGTTCATTTGACCCACAAAATAGGGCTATCGGACTGGAAACAAAATGTCAGGTTCCGGCTCCGTCTTCAGCTCCACCATCTAAAAGCTTTTGATCCCGGCTCCAAGCTCCAGCCATCCAAAATTGCCTGGTATCCGGCTCCACAGCCCTGCTCAGAGCACAGCGTGTGTTTTGAAGACGCTCAAGAGTGAAAAGTAAACTGTGCTTTGGTTATCGACTTAAACGAAACAATGCCACCAACCACTTGTAATGAATAAGGATCAGCGAACGGGATATTGTGCAATATACGTTTGAATTTCACGATTTGAGTAAACTCTTCGGGTTCACTGAAAATTAGATGAAACAGGATTAATGTAGTTTATTTAATGTTGACTAGACATACTTACTGCTGATCAACTATATCGAACTGACTACAGGTTGGATGTGTGCTTCTAATTCTGTGAGGTAAACAAATATTTTTTGCTTTTCAGGTTTGAAAGCAAAATGCAAAAATTACTTGTTGGATGACGTTACAGTCAGCAACTGTTTAAAATTCCGTTTCTATGCCCTGCAGTATGATCTTCAAGATGCTTTGAAAGCAGCACGGAACGTGATCAAAGAAAATTTTCTTGAAGTTGTGAAACTTGATGATTTCCTAAAATTGGACTTAAATGATGTATCTGAAATAATTTCAGGAAAACAGAAAAACGTAATCATTAAAAAAAACTTATATCTTAGATGACCCCACTTTTACAAAAATATGATAGCTTTGATTTTTCATGTGATGTTTAAGTAGTCAATGTTTAATGGCAATTAAACTTGCTTCTAAATACAACGCTGAGTGGCCGAACACATCTTGTTTCGTACTTCATCGCGTTAAATTTTTTTCAGAATATGGAAGATGCAAAGTTTGACGCCATTGTTCAATGGGTGAATCATAACCATGATCAACGAGTGGCATTTTTTGAAAATTTGTTTCTACAGGTAGATGTGTCTTCTCTAGCTGAGAATTTTTTGAACGAAACTGTTCGTGCAGAGGTAAGTCCTGAGGTTCGAGAATCAGAAAAAATTCTGTTCTCAAGAAATATTAATATTTCATCTTGTTGCCAATTAGACTAGATAAGGTCGAAGAAATCAAATGCAACTATTTTGTATCTGATCCAGTTTAGCTCAAAGTAAATTTCGTGTCCGTGACATCCATTAGAACAGTGATTCTCAACCTTTCATGGTTTGTGGGCCCCTTGTGAAGACTCTCAACAATTGAGGCCCTCTGGCGAAGTTTAGACTGGCGATAATTAATATTGGCACACTTGGGTTTTGGAATATCGCGGCAAAGCTATTTAGTAAAGGCTTCTGCTCGTGGCCCCCGGAAAACCATTCCGTGGCCACAAACGGAGACACCAAACGCTAGTAACAAATGATTAGAAATATGCTGTAGAGCAGGGCTTCTCAAACTATGTGTTACGACCCTTTTTGCATTCGCGAAGTGTAATTTTGGAGTCGGGAAGTAATTCGCTTGACAAATCAGATTTATACAAAAGAGAAAAATATTAATAATGATAAACTGATGCTTCAAGAAAAAAAGCAACAACAACAAGGACCAAATAGGTACAGAACATCCAATACGGGTACAGAACATCCAATACATTTACAAGGCAAGGATGTCAAGACCATAAGGATTAAGTTTCTTAATCAATATCAAGAAGGTATTTTCTAACCTGAAACCTAGTGGAACCCAGTAGCTTGATATCCAATTTAAGAGACTGCCACGCTTCTACTCCTCTGTACTGAATTGATTTCTTTCCGATATTTGTCGTTACTGATGGTTTAAAGAAATTTTGATTGGGGGATTCGAGTATTGTAACTTTGCGAATTTGTGGGCAGTGCTCTATGATGGAACGAGTGAGCGATTGTAATTAAAGTTAGTTTTATCATATTGTTCAATGTTAAAAATTGGAGGGATTTGTATAAGCCTGATGTTGGAGTCCGCTGATCACTGTGGTCATCACTCGAACGATTTTATTCTGTAGGATTATAATCTTTTTGAGTAATGTTTTAGTGGCATTACTCCAGCAAGCAAGTCCACATGAAAGATGTGGATGAACTAGAACATAGTACACACTTTTTAAGTGTGGAGATGGGTGAAAAAGGCCCGCAACTTCAGTAGAGCGCAAGAAGCACATGGCAAGTTTTTAACACGCATGATCTATTTGCTGTTGTCACTTTATTTGGTTATCAATAAGGACTCTAGAGTATTTAACTTAGTTCACTTCTTCAACTGCTCCAGGGGGAACATTAATCTCAATCTTTTGAAGTTCATGACTCCTGGTTAGAACCATAAATTTTGTTTTACTGCAATTTATGGTGAGTTTATTGGATACCAACCAGTCATCGATTCGTTTTACTTCGCCATTTACAGCAGCTTGTAGTATACTTATACAATTAGATTTTTAAAAAAGGCAAGTGTCATGTGCAGATAATACAGTTTGGAAGGCAGAGTCTTTAGGTAGATCATTTTAATAGAGTAGGACTAGCAGAGGGCCAAGACTCGATCCTTGTGGCACACCACATGTTATATTAATGCGTGATGACACTGTTTCTCTAACTTTCATATATTGATACCTATTTGAAAGATAGCTATGAAAAAAGTCACTAGTCACGTCACGGACTCCATTCTTTTGCAATGGTATATAACAAAGTATCAGGCAAAACAGGATTGTTTGCTTAACAACTTTTTTGTGTTGTGAAAATCATTTACTTCAAAGAAGTACTGGAGGTTTTGCCAAGAACATGAGCAAATACGATTAATTAACAGCATAATAAACAGTAAAAACGCTTTGCTCGGCGTGAATAAAAAAACAGCATTGCTCGATTGAAACCAAAAGGTGCTGCTGATGACGATCGTGCCTTTAGACGTAATCCTAGAATTCTACAGCTTTTTGCAGGGTCGTTGTACACTAAGCGGTCAGTTAGTCTGTATTTTTGAGTGAACAGAGGCAGGACAGATCATGTGATACCGTAAAATGTTTGGCGGTCTGTGTGTTGCTCTGCAGAATAAAAACTAATTGTTTTTGTAGACTTTATAGGATCATAGTTTCAAAAATGAGCTTTAGGAATTATTTCTTGTGAGAAATGCTTAATAATGTTCATGAGAATTATTGAGCGTCTAGTGCTAGTCCAATGAAAATCAGTCAAGGTGATTTACAAACCCAAGGTACAAATGCCAAAGTATTGTTTTAACACACGAAACAAATCTCCTAAAACGATTATGTGTACGTTATGATTTATTAGGATCTTTTAACATAAATCTTCCGAACGCAGGTTCTTGCATACCACAGGTTTTGAAAGACTGAGTTAGAAGCTGGACAGTACCTTTGATGCAGAGCTAATAGTGCTGCTAAAGTGCACCAGCGTTGATTGCGCATTAAAATGATGCTCAGCATGAAAAACGTTTCTGTCGAACCTTACCTTAGACATGCTTTTGTGCAAGAATGATGAGCAGAGTGCTTGACTAGCAGCTGAATTTTCGAATTGCGTATTTTTAGATGAATAAATGTCGCTTATTTTGCAATAACGCATCGTAGTGAAGTACAGACGTAAATGATACAATATTTAGTTCGGAGCTTCAGAGAAAATTGAGTGCTGCCTTCTTGCGTCTGGTTGGTAATTAGTTGCAGCAGAATAATAAAGAAAATACTGTTGGTGAAATCAATGATGCGTTGAAAACACCCGAAAGAGGATATAGCAAAAATAGCCAACTGGGTCTTGATCAACAAATACCCAACTTCTAATCTTACGAGTAAGAAAATGTAAGTTACCAGTGAAGTCAACTTACTTCTACGATGATGAGAAAAGTGCGATTTCCATAATCAAATTCAAATCGAGTCATGCCTTTTGTAAAACCGCTGGGTGGTTTAAAGATGCCAAACATTCACTTGCGATTTGATTATGGAGAAACGTTTTAACCCAAATTTAAATGCGGTTCCGGAGTGTTTGCTTTTTGTTTTGCCGAGTATATGAAAACTATGGCGTGAATTTTGCAGTTCTACCAACAAACAGTTAGAATTTTGATGAATATAAATAATGGTATTTTTGTTTGTATCAGAAATTAGTGACACATTCTGCAGAATGTATGGGACATCTTCTGAATTCAGCTGGGGACTTGCAGTTATCCAAGCAAACTTCCGGTAAAGTGAAGATTAGTTGTATCTTAACTTGCATTAAAACATCGTGTTTATTGTTTGAGATGCTTGCCCTTTACATTTGGGCAGCATATTTGAAAACTTTGGTTCTACAGCACAAAAACGTGCGTTGAGAAATTTCTTTTATTAGCCAAACCCAATTTTTAAACAAACACAGAATTAATTAAGGTATTATGAAACGCTCATAAACACGAACATATAGCACATTTTATGATGATCTTCATTGCTCTTCCCTCTAGGTTCTTTTCCATTTTGCTTGGCAATCAACACTCTTTTACCGGGTTTAGCAAATCCTAACCCTTTTTGTAGTTTGTGGCAATCATTCTCATTCCCGCTTCTTTTTCACTGTAATGTGACTGAACGAAGTATTGTCTGTTTTTGTTGTTTTCTGTGGAATTTACGAAATATGATGTATCATTCCGCCGCATGTGCGACGTACCGCAAACAAATTTTGTGAGAATAAGTGAGTAACTTTTCATACTTTTCATGTTAATCCTTGCACTTACACACATACAGGATTCTGAATTACACAAGTCACCAGAGACGCTGCAAAAAGATTGCATTAACATGAAAAATCATGTTTGCATTTTTACACAAGGTCACACACACACACACAGTATATGGTTACTTGCTTTTGCAAAGTTGCATTAATGCACTTCCCGAGTGACACAAACATCCAAATGCTTATGCACAGTGTTGCACACATGCACACATTTGTGGAATTGTGAATTCGCGCACAACACATCATGCAAGCAAAGTGTGCATGTCAGTAACTATTTAATTAACTTTTGTACTGCAAGCAATTTTGAAGTAAAGAAATGTCAGGTGAAGATATATTTAGTTATAAGTTTCAATAAAACATAACAATGCCAAAGTCTAACTCTTTTGGGAAATGATTGAGTTAAATCACAGTTTTACGTTAAACCATGCACTTAAACACATACACAATCTTGAAATACGCTAGGTGTGCTTCACGCACGCGAATGGCAACAAGTTTTCTCACGTATATGCAGACGTGTACGACATATAATGAAACAATATTTTTCTTAAATAATATAAAAAGAACTTTCACATTTTTGCACAAAACACATAGTTACCTACTTGTAGAAAGTTGTATTATCAACACAATGGACGGCTCACACGAATACAGATATGTGAACAAATATACGTATTTGTGAATTTGCATAGACTACATCATGCACAAAAAAGCGTTCACTGCCGTCTACCTTTTTCAAACTTTTGCCCTGCAAACAATTTGAAATTAAAGTAAAGTCAGTTTATACAGCATTTAGCCATAACCTCTAATACAAATCAAAAGATGCGATTGTCTTTTGAGATATTTTTACTTTATGCATTAGTAGAAAAGCATGCAAACAGAGCTATGGCATTTTGTTGCGAATATTTTATTGGTTGCTGGAACACCAGCAAATCTAAAAATGAATGTTTAGGCATGTTTTCAACGCAATGCTAACAGACTTAATTTCAACCAGTAGTTATTTGAAGTTATTTGAGGATTTATAAAAGAATTGATACCTATGATGAAAGAAATGTAGTATGGAGCTATCACTGACAGAGCACCTGACGAAATGTTATATTCCTTTAAACTCAATTTTGAGGAAAGTGGTTAAATCACGCTGAACTTTTTCTTGTTATTTTTATTGTATATCAAACCTTGTACGCAGAATATTTAATTAGAAGTGTTTGTTTTTACTATATTGCACTGCAAAACGCGTTACTGAAAAAATGTATTTGAATTTCCTTCAACAGAATTAGGCATGGTACTTGTGATTGGAGGAACGAGCCATGAGACTCTTTGCACCGCATACGATTTAGCGACACAGCGTCGCCAACCATTGCCGGTGATTTTTGCTTTACTTGTAATGAATTTACTTATACTAAACAAACGTGTCATATTCGTGTGTAGCCAACGCATGGCTGCAACCAGCTGATACATCAGGGGGCAGTAAAATGATTGTAACTTGTTGTTGCACCTAGCAACTAAGCAATTGTTTCAAAATTTCCAAGGGGAGGCATTTGCCCTGTTGCCCACCCGGAGTCTGAACACGTTTAATCCCGGAGTCAGAGTTTGCAAAAGGTCACTGCATCCGGCTCTGTCAGTTCAAGCACTCAAATTTAAAGTCGAATATGCAGCAACGTTTAGTTATGCCATCACAATGCAATTGTGATGCTTCGCTTGGAAACAGTTTGCATTGCTCGGGAATTTTCACCTGAACAAAGGTCATTGTTGTGCGATTTACCACTCGCTAAGTCCTACAAATGCCAGAGGAGAATTCTATTTCCACTGACATTTACTTGACCCTCCGATTGAGGACCAACAGTCAGATGAAGACAGCGACTCTGAGATAACTGCTGCTGAAATCGCCTTTAAAGTCCTCGATTTCCGGCCTATGCAGAATATACTGTAGAAGATGACACCTCAAACCTGTTGTCAAAGTTTTAATAAACTTAAATCTCGAACTAAGGCAACGAACGAAACGGAAGAAAAGACATGTTAACAGTACTGCAGTCAATACGAAAACAACCCAAACAGAAAATATCAACCACATGCATGTAACTCGAAAGCAATCAGCGAAAAACTAATCAGCGCGGTGTGTGCACAAGATGCATAATTTCAAACAGTAATTTTCATTACATTCACCTCTCCCTTGTAGTATCAACTAATATTGAAAAATTTATCGTAAATAAGTCGATCAACAGGACGCGGTTCTCCCTGAGATCGACGTAAAACAGTGTGTTCGTTTGAATGTGTTGGAGCATCAACGGTTGTGATGTCATCAACATCACACGATTTTGTTGACGGAATGTCAACAGAAGTGTCGCTTGTCGTTCGTTGGGTCGTAGACTGGCCCTCTGGTTCAGGTGGCAATGAAACCGGATCAGTCAAGCTTCTTGTCGTAGACTGTCTCTCTAACTCAGGTGGCCATGAAGTCTAGTCAGTGAAGCTTTCATTTTCTTCTCCAACCGCAAAATCCATGGGTGCAGAGCGCTCCCCTGTAAGGGCCAAGTGTTTAGCGGCAACCTTTGATTGGCGTCCATTTGGAAAAGAAATGTAGGCGTAAGGGGGATTAGCTTCGATCAAACCCACTTCCTCAACTGAAGGATCCATTTTCGAATTTCGGACATGTCTCTTACGTAATACCGGTCCAGGTGTGGTCAACCACGAAGGAAGTGAATTTCCGGTGGTGGAGCGCCGCGCCCAACCGAACAATCGCTCATGAGGGGTGCTGTTCGTTGCGGTACAAAGCAGTGAATGCACCGAGTGTAGAACATCGGGAAGAACCTCCTGCCAGTAAACCAAGGGAAGGTCTTTCGACCTTAAAGACAAGGAGATGCCTTTCCAGATAACGCCGTTGTTCCTTTCAACCTGTCCGTTACCAGAAGGACTGTACGGAGTCGTTCGACTAGTAGATACTCCTTTTGAAGTGGCAAACTCTCGAAGTTCGCGACTCATGAAAGACGATCCCCTGTCGGAATTGATGAAAGCCGGCATACCACAAGACGCATAATTTCAAACAGTAATTTTCATTACATATACTATAAACTTAGGAAAGGAAATTATTACTAGTATGAGTTTGTTGAGCATATTCCTGACAGTTCTGACAAAACGTTGAGCATAATCCTGACAATTCTGACATCGCTTGAGATAGACGTAGTCATACAATTAGTCCTGTGGCCACAGGAGGCTTTGGTGGGTTTAGTCCCCACGAACAAACTCCGAGCCCCTAAACTGAAATAGGAATACTAGAAATAAGTGGAGTTATTATCAAATATTAGAATGTCAAGCCTTCCTGCACAAACGTAAAGCAGCCCTATTGAAGACGTTCTGGCCACGGTTCTGCATACAATCTGAGGGTATCGATTGGAAACTATCAGTCATAGCTCCAAGGAGCTGGCAAAAGCCGAGGGGATTTATGATCAACGTACAGACAAAGATGGAAAAGTAACTGTAGTCGGTAAGAAATGAGATGCGTTTGAGTAGCATCAAACCCATCTTGAGCTTCTCCAACAATTTCTGTGCCACTATATAACTGGAAAGATGATGGTAAAGTGCTGGTTCAACAACCTTCGCTGAAACTAATGTAACAGATCAAGGGGTGTAGATTGTTGTGGCCTAAATATGAGTTACTACAGAATCTCTACAAAGCAAGAAATGGTGGTTGGCTTTGCTCAGTTGGTTTCCTGACATAGTGATGCAACCTGCGTGGCTCCTCTGCTGTCATCAAGCAGGAAGGGATTCACCATCCTACAATCTGCTGTCGTTTAGGAGAGAAGTTGTGCAAGAGCTGAAGGTCTCAATCACAAATTCACGGCTTTGTCTTCAGTCGTGAATTTTTATGTCCTGTGGTGTGTGTCAAACAGTGGCGTAGCCAGCCTAAAACTCTTTTGGGGGACAAAAGATTTGATTTTAGGCAAGCAACACCATTTTGGTTGGGATACTGGCTCTCAAAGCACAAAATGACGAGATATGCTGAACCTTTTGTGGGGATATGACCCCCTGCACCCTTCTGGCTACACGTATGGTGTCCAAATGGCCTTTGAGCAAGAAGAACTTGTTTTGTGTTCAATTTCACAGTTGACTATGAAACATACACTAGTAATCAGTCTATAGTTGCAGCATATGAACATAGGCTTTCGTGTCTATTGCACCCTATTGAGGTGCATATGTGTCCTCGACCATAGTAAGGTAAACAATGAAAAATATTTGGAATTTTTGGCATTTTGTACTATGCGCTGTACAACAACAACAAAAAATTGATATCTCCACAAAATCAAAATTTGGGCTTAAGGTGGAGCTTTTAGCAACCCAGCGCCAGCTTGATGTTTGCTTTCAGATAGCCAAGGTTGGGAACTTTATGACTTAGCCTGCTCGCATTCTGTAGTTGCGTGGTACGGGAATCAAGTATTCACAGGACATGCAGTATGCTATTTCGCATGCTTTTAGAGCTGCGATGAAACTTAGCGACAAGAGATCAGATGTTTAAGAAATTTTTTGACCTTCGATGCTTTGACAAACGACATGTTGAAATGGATTTGATTTGGTTCTGAAGGTAGTTATGATTATTTGTGGGGTATTTTAATAATTGCTGACTCTTTTTGCAAGATTCTGATTGCAACTGTGCGACAGCATTGAATATATTAGTTACAATTGTGAACTTTTCAGTTACGGATGTATGCATTTTAAATTAATTTGACCTACAAACTGAACTTCTCCATTGACATGATTGTTAATGTTCACGTCACAAAATTGCTAATCTAAAACTTCTCACAGATCGTCACTGGCCTTAGATATTTCCTACCTTAATACATGTGACGGATCTCAATTGTATACGTTATTTGACAAAATAATCGATAAGTTTGCAACAGCAAAGGCAAAAAACTTTGTCTTTGAAGTTAGATAATTACAAGTAAAGCTTTACATCGCTTTATTTCTTTCATTTTCTGTTACCTATTCAGGGTAGTATATCCAAAGAAATGTTTCAGAATTTTGCAATTTGATATTTGTTTATAGTTTCTAGTAGTTTTGTATAAATCATTTCTCTTTCTTTTTCATTTTGCATTACCGCTCTTGTGTCTGTTCTTTTTTCTGTATTAGTGAGTCTACCCTCAGTCGGTCCTTTATCACGTTCTAAAACTCTGGGGCGCCATGCTCCAGAACCCATTACAGTTGGAAGAAGCGGTGTATGTGATCAGACATGACGAGAGAGAGTAAAAGCGGGTACGCTTCAGGTCCGTATCCACTATCCAGGTCTAAGGCTGGGGAAAAAATACATTTTTGGGATGCAAGATTTTTGTCTTTTTAACATGTTTGAAACAAAATTTTCTAGGCACAGCAAAATCTCGGGTTAACAAAAATTGGGGGGCACTGCCTACGAATTCCCTCTATGGTTACGGATCTGGCATGCTGCATTCGAAACCTTCAAACGGCTCTGACAAACCTGTGCTTTAGAAAACAAGGTGCATCTCAGACCACTTTTATGCTGTATTATCAGAAGAATTTTGTGTCTGTAAAATCCTGTCATTGCTTTTTTGCCTACTTTTGCATTGTCTTTCACTACAGTGGTTGTTGCAATTCTAATGCATTACCGCAATTTGGAATGTCCCAATACAACGGTTTGAATGTTCAGTCGTGATCCAAATTTCAAGGTGCGAATTACGTCACGTGAAACGATTAATTAATTCTTTTTTTCATGATAGTTAATGATTCCAAGATTCAAAAGTCCCAGCATCAATTCTGTGACGTCACGGGCATATGAAATTTTAAACGTGTCTAGAAATAACTAGTATCCGGGGACCGAGTCACTTTTCGATGCCTTTTTACTCCCAGCTCATTATTCGCTGCAATGCTGCCAAGAACAGGCTGGGTGGAGAAATAGACGTGGGAGCAGGCAATTTTTTGAAGGTGCGAAGGATATTTTGCCTAAATTTCCCCAAATTGCCAGAAACTTTTCATCTGACAAACTTTCTCCATACAGATTTTCTGCAGCTCCTAATGCATTTTATTTTACTCTACAATGTTGCCATAGACTTAAAAATATGAAAAGTGGCACTTGAAGTTTCCTTCTTAACAACCTAATTGAACAAAAGTACGATAGACTGTGCAGGAAGTGTCAGAAGCCAGCAGGCAGGCTCAGTACCCTCAGCACCTGCCTCACAGTTCTGAAGTTTGGCTTTCCATTCACATTCTAGCTATCAGTGTCAGCAAGACACCCACACATAGCTGAGGACATATATGCAACATTTAACATACTGTGTGGCAAAAAGTGTTCATCCAAACGCTGTACTTAGAAGCTTTTCTGTACTTGCTTGCCATGGATTCTAATAAAATGACATAGCTGCTCCGCAGCCAGTACCGGATTTACCTACAGGCTATACACTGTATAGTATACAGGCTTAAGCCTAGGGCCTCAAGATCCAAGGGGGCCTCCAACAAACTGTGGTACGCATAGAGTCAGTGGCCGGTATATGATCATTTGGATTAAACTTCGTCAACAATTTTTGTCTTAATTTTGTATTCACGAAATTTAGTTCTATTCACCTTTCGTGGTGATAACGCCAGAGTCTTCCAAAGAGTTTCCATGAATCTCAATATGACGCATGCCAACTATTGTGTCGATGTACTCAAAGCACGTTGGCTGCGTCCTGCGTTTGCTGAATCGTACCGATTTTTACGTGTGACTCTAACAAAAGAACTTGTGGCTGTTCATGTTTGAAATGCACCTGATCAGTGGCATAACTGACGGGTGGCATGGGTGCGAACCGACCCCCCTGCCAAACTAAATGTAAAAATCAGGCCCCTACCTAGCTTGTATTTTGGTATTTACATCCTTTTGGTTTCAGTAGATTGTTGTTTTTATGCGTTTTTTGGAGTGTTTTCCGGTGATTTCGGATTTTTGTACAGCCATTCAATACCGGATTTACTATTGTTTCTCAACTATTTCTGAGTGTTAACCAGTGGGCTCCCTTCAACTCAGTTTTCCCAAGGCTCAAACCTCTAGTTACGTCACGGCGCCTGATCAAACCAAGGTCGTACTGTAGATAAGAGCTATGTGTAGAGTTAGCAGCAGTATCCTGCATTAAAAGCATAGTTTATATCTTAGGTGTCTGAGCAATACAGTAGTAATCTTCGATTTCAAAGTTGCTCAGAAATTTATTTGAAAGAACAATTTTTTCAACCTGAATCATTTATTCTAAACAAAACTTTCCGATTTCTTTGGCATTAGCTTATCAATTTCCAAATCCACTTCATCAAACTTAATGTATGTTTCATTTCGTTTTCTCGGCTGAGAAAGAATATTCTCAAACTCTGATGCAGAAATTTCATTGTCCGACAACGCCTTTGAAACCATGTTACGAACTGAGTTGAGCTGCATCTCAATCAAAGTTTTTTGTTTCTCATGTCTCTGGATTTTCTTGAAAAGGAATTTTTCAGTTAATTTCAGAAAAATTGAAACATTTACAAAAAACACGTTCAATCCATGTTAAACCTTCCCAGAAACCTTTCCCAGTTCTGATGATTTCTTTGAAATCTGACAAAAACCCAACGTTTAAAAGAAACATACAAAACTGAAAAATCAAAAGGCAGCAAGTGCAAAAGTTCAGCAAGCAATGATATTTTTATCATTGCAGAGTGTTTTGAGTTTTTCATTCAGAACCCTTTCAATTTCATGGGTTTCATGTAGCCTGTATGAATTGGGGTTCATTTTTTATTCAATGGAATACAAAATTAAAATCCACATCTTACAAGAGCCAACCGAGAACTGGAATATTTTTCAACGGAGAATTTGGACCAAGAAGAAGGCCATCGCCGCTAACAACATGACCCCCCTGTTTCAAATACGAACCATCTCCAACCATGCCAAGCCCCGAACCTTTATGTGATTTCAAATACAGCCCTTGAGTATCTGTTTCAACCCTTGCGATGTTTGAGCCTTTTTTCAAATACAGTCCATTTCACATGACCTTGTTTGTCGTTTTTTGCGCCAAAGCCGACCCAACACCTGACAGTGCCCCAGTCGCCAATGTTGGGAGAACAGTCTTTGCCAAAAATAACAAAGCCTTTGCGGCTAAACCAGCTAAAAACGAAAGGAACCCGCCCTCTGTTTTCATATTGTGAACAACCTGACATTTACTCATTTTTATTGTGATACCTTTTCCATCCTGATCAGCTTTTGTCATTCTGTTCACTTGTGAATTGGTCAAACCAAGAACATCACTTACACACAAATCTTCGTAGCCGAGACGGATGCTCACAGGACTCTTTGTATCAACGGTGTGTTTCAATTTTTGCTGTTGATTTTCAGAAATGTTTACATGCACATTGGTATAACTTATTTTTATTATGTTATTAAATTTCTCTCAAGTGATATCTGTTTGTCAGGTTTTCTCAACGAAGATTCAATTGTTTTCCGTTTTGGTCTGTGACAACTGTTTCCATATTATGAATTTTATCTAAAATTTGGAAGATACACAAGGTTTCTCGGGTTTTCAACGCTTTTATATCTAGGCGAGACGTTTGGAAAGAAACTGTAAATTGTGTTTTGCGTTTTCCCATTCACATAAGACCCACCAATCACATCCACATTCACGAGAATTGAATTTATTGATAAGATGTTGACAACATTTTGCGATTCGTAAATGCCCTCTTCGTAAGTCCTTCACAATTAATCCTTTACCATTTGAAATGCACATGCCAGGTCACAACCTCACAGGATCAGGGACGAAATTGAACAAACGACTAAATGAGGATATGACTCCAAAGGCATGGTTAAAACCAATCAGCAGTCTCCAAGGCAGCTTATCACCATGACATTTGTTATGTTAAAACCAAAGACACAAAAACACGCAACGAAGTTTGTGACAAAAACATTTTGACAGAGCTTAATGGTATTTATAACCCTTCACTTCGAGAAAGGATGGAACTAGGTGTTGCTTCCACGATAATTGGGACGAAAAAGCGCTTCGGGTGGGGTTATAAAAACGAGCACAGCGAGAGCGTCAATTGGAGTTTGCAATTATCTGATGAACTTCACAAACCTATCATCAAAAATTTTCCAAAACGAAAAGTCTTTGTGAATGGAATTGATAAAATTTGGGCTGCAGACCTCGTTGAAATGCAAGCATTTTCAAAGTTCAACCACGGGGTCA
>JGI24158J21664_10006092_pt1 | contig 15853 bp, 10 predicted proteins | sample Ectturendosymbi3_FD_21664 | JGI IMG/M metagenome (IMG submission 21664)
CAATGTGAAATCCACGGCTTTGCCAGCTAACCTGGGGGTTCGGGTTGATTGTTTTATGACTCGGGGGTACTTAACGGGAAAAAGGTTGAGAACCCCTGATTTAAATAAACCACGTTTCCTCCTAGAGCTGTTATTATCCGATCTTTCAATGTACTTTTGCCGCATATGGCCAACTTATTGATGGAGCTATTATCTTGTTATACGTTATTAACATTACCTGAACTCCGCGTTTAATTGAACGCCCGCAATACGTGAATCCCTGTATGAGTGAGTGGATGAAACTTTGCTTGAAGTTTTGCTCTGCTGCCACCAGTGGTGATTTTTCTGGGGAAGTTACGTCTGTCAAGAGAAAAATATTTTGAATCCATCTTTTCCACTACCATCTACTGCAGAAGCGCGATTGCCTTCAAAGCAATCAGACTAGATTGACCGTTACTCCCTGTTAGACTCTCGATTTCAGTATAAACAATCCCAATTCAAAAGGATCGGAAAAAGCTCAAAGGTTTTTCTAGGTACTACAACTTTTTGCGCAATTTTGACAAAATTAGACCACAGCAAAATGTAGGAACTTTTCCCGAACTGCTGTGGTTTTTGTGCTAAACAAGAAAAATTGACAAAATTAAGGTAAAACCTCGGCTTCAGAGAAAGAATGGCTTGGAGTTGAAGCTATGAATAGAAAGTTTTAGCAATTTCCTAAAGAGTTAAATAAAGCCAAACTTCTCTACACGAAACTTTCTACTATTTGTTTAACCGTTTTGCACGTTTTTTTACCGAAGCTGACCACCTCGAATTTTCAAAGCTATTGCAGTTTTTAAGCGCACTTGAAAACCTTTTATTCTTTGAAAGGTTAAATATAAAACAACAGAAACTAATTCACTGTCTGTCGACAGGAATCCGTTCGCAGCCAAGGATCAGAAACTAAGATCTTAACAGAGTGCAATACGATTCGCGCGTGTTCAAGTAGAACTAAAAAAACTAAGAAACGAAATCACTTTTAACTACTGTCGACCTTTCAATAATGCAAAAGTTCTGACCGATTTTAGTGACGCATGTTGCTGATAGCGTTTCGCCACAAGAGTCCAACTACTGCTTTTAATGACCACTTCCGAGGTTTATTAGCAGTCCCCTGCGCATTGCGTCATGCGACCAGGTGATTCATATGGATTTGTTCCAGAGGATTCGGCGATGCGAGCTGTCCTTCTATTACTGCTTGTGTGCACGCGCAAGAAATCTGAAGCAAGTTCGGGTAACACGCGCGTGACCTCTGCGAGAAACAGTTGTTTTGATGTTTCTGTGTAAAATCCGCATTACGGCGAAAAATGAAAGTAGCCAACGATGCGCCGCGAAAGAAAATCAATAGAGATTGCATTGATCGCGGGTTTCTCCGACACCGAACCAAACGATGTCGCACTTCGCGATTGCAACTGTTTGTCGACTGGGGCGCGGGCTCGCGCGCTTTCGCGAACTGATTTACAATCGTCATCTCAGATTACTCGAGCAAGCAGCAACGGAACTTCGCTCGAGACGCTGGTATCAAGTGGCGAATTCATAACCATCGCGAACGGGCATTCCTCATCGCCAAACCTTTCCTCCTATCGCGATCAATCAGAATTGACGCGTTTGCTTAAGTTCCTTTAGTTCCATCTCCGTTCCTGTTGTTATGAGTTGACTGGGCTGATACTGTTTCCCGTGAACTTCTTCCAGGGTTCTCGCATTGGATGGAGAGGGAAAACCGCCACCGTGACAGTCCTATTTCATTAGCGTCGCACTAGTTCATTGTTAATGTCCCGTTTCACGTCATAACGGTCCTCCTCACCTACTTGCGCGACAAAACAGCTGGAAAGTAAATATGGCTAGGTGGAGATTGGAACGCACGGTATGTGGTCTTATGCAAAAAAAGATGGCGAACTGCTTGGCAGCTAGCAAGGTTCTCCGTGTACCAAGCAGCACATCAACGGGCAAGCAATAAATCCACTGGACTAAACCTTACATCGGCTTTTGCTTAGAGCGTTTAATTTGGTTTTCTGATAATGGCAATTTCGCAGAACCGTAGTTGCCAAGCAGGCGGCGCTGTATCCTTTGTTACCTTTTAACCGATCGCTCTGCGGCAAACATCAAAGCAACGCCTGAACTTTACGAAGGGAAGCATTTGTCAAAATCAGAGACGAGTGCTGTTTCCGCAGCGCAACCGCTGGCGAGCTGTCGGTTCCGCTTTCTAACTTTCTGACGCGCTGGCAAAATCTGACGAGCGTGACAACGTTATTTGATGAGCGTGTATATCTAACTATCGACAATGTACGCACGCGCGAGAACTCCTGTTGACGTCATCGTCTTCGCACAAACTATACGTCGTCTGTAGAACACATTTAAACTGAAGATAATGGGGCCAAAATTTCAACCTGATTACATGTTTTGAAAAGGAATATGACAAATCGGAAGATAAACGTGTGGACTCAAATAATGATGATGCATGAAGGGGATGGTGACTTTTTATCACCCCAACAAATGTACTAGAGCAGTGGTTCTTGACTTGGAATAAATTTACCCCTGGGGGCAAATATAATCTCCCAAGGGGTAAATTTGCTGAATCATAAATTACAGTCAATTTAAATTTTTATAAATCATTCTAAACTGTACGAGTTTGTTAATTTCGTATTTTCAATAAAAAAGCACCATTGAGTGTATTGGGGTAAAATCTGGTAATCTTGTTTGATAAAAGAGTAAAATAAGTAAAAAGGTTAAGAACCATTGTATTAGAGGCTGTAGGTTTTGAATGTAAACAGTTTCCACCTAATACCTTTCAGACAGAGACTAATCGGGCTTTGGTATGACAAAAATAGAGAAACACAGTTTGGAGAAAGCCTAAGAATTTGCAAGGGTTTTGTCGGTAAACCGCGTCTTCAGACGCAGAGTGCACGGACAACACAAACTGTATATGCGAATTGCGTCAACTACGCATTAGTTACGCGAGACCAAGGTCGACATTTCGGTCGTCTGTCGTAGAAGTGATGAGGCGATCAAAGTAGTTGGTAGAGATCAGTGACATCTGGTAATGTTTGAAGTATCTGAAAAAAATTGGTGATAAACATGGTTGTGGCACTGGCAGGTTCGGAAACCTGGGCTTGGTGGTAACTTGTTCTGCTGGTGAAAAAAGAAATTGAGAGACGACTTTGAACGTTGTTCCTTATTGCTTGCTGCTTTGGTTTTGTTCACGTTTGCGAACAAAAGACCAGCTGGTTGCTTCTCCATTGCTGTACTTCTTATACTTTTCAAACGATGCACCTGAAGACTCGAGCCAGCACCACGTGTGTCGTCGCAGCAGATTACGGAAGGCCAATTGACACTTAACCTCGTAGTCTTCGGCAGTCTTTGAACGTAATTTGAGATCGACCTGGTTGTGCGCGCGACTTCAAGTGCCCGAGAAAGTCGACGTTGCATTTGCCAACAAAGAACAGGAATGTGCCTATGCGAAGCCGCCCGCCAGTCAAGTAACCGATTCATGAAATCATCAACTTTGTCGGTGGTGTTCCTTCGCTATGAAAACATCGCGTCGTCGATTATGAAGTCCACCACGCTGCCTGGCATGACGCTTCGGACGGAAATGAGAAACGCAAAAGTAAACATCAGTTGAGTTCGAGAAAGCGCAGCAATTGACGGCACCCGCCTCACCGTAAATGGTTTCAGTATCAACAGCTGCAAAGTCGTTCGGCCAAACGTTCCTGCCGTCGTGGCATCGGTTTCTTTGGCGCTTGAAAAGTTTGATGTCTTCATCACCCACGGTGGCAGACGATTTCCTATGACGGCAATTATGCCTAATGAGCCTTCTGGATTCCGCTGTAAATCTACCGTTTCTAGCATCTCTCCTTTAAAAGCACTGTAGCGGTTTACACAAAATCTTTCGCCGTGAAAGTAGCGATGACTAACGCCGCTCAACGCGTCCGTTTACGATCATAAATTATTCTCGCTCGAAGTTATGAAACGTGACACATATTCCTAACTTTTAAAGTTTTGTTGCGAGTCGTTCGACGGCGATGGTCAAACATCCCCATCCTTCACGCTCCCTTCAGTTTCTGAGGCGGCAAAGCAAGACGCCGCTTCAGACACGTTTTCCAGCCTTTCCTTCACCAGTGCGGGCGACGACTTCACGTACGAATTTCTTGTCAGCGCGCGGCCAGGAGTAGGTCGATCATTGTCGCGATAAGGCGACCCTTGACAATGGCGTCCTGTGTGTTGCGACCGCATGAGTCATCATGTTGAACGTGATTTCGGTTCAGGTTTTCTGCTCATTTTCTGCAGCTACCGCTTCCTTTATTGTAGTGAGCGCGTCACAGCAGCTTATCATGGCGAGGTTGGACTGAGATTCGCATTCGTTGAACAGAACCGGCCGCGCACGAACGTCAAAGCTTTCTCGCGCGTGATATAACGTTTTCTTGCGCGTGATACAAAGTTTTCTCGCGCGTGATATAATAGGTTTGTAAGTTGCTCTGGGTTCGTCGTTCGTCATAAAGTTCAGATAATTTGCACTTTGTTACTGAACGATTTGCTCAGCGTAAGTTGTCATGCCGCATTTTCTATATCTTGACCTCAGTCGCGTCGACTTCGAGCACGTCTGGGAACACTTTAAACAATGACAAGATATATTGGAAGAAAACAGTCGTTTCTCAGACAACATTGACCCGCCAAAAATTATGATTGCACGACTGCATCGCTTTAACTTTTCAGCGCACAACAAAGTCCTCAATGTTTTCAATACTAATACATTTTTGCTTATCTGGTCTCATGGTATTTTCAAATAATTGGGGGAAAAATGTTGGGACCTGAAAAAGTAACTTTTCATCGAAAAGAAAAGCGAAGAGCAAGAAAAATAGGTTATCAGCTGTTTCTCCGGCATATCACCAACGTAACGCCAGATTTTAAAGCTTTGTTTTTATAGTTTGCTACAGCTTTGTTTTGGAAATGGTAGACCACAGCCCAAGTGACCTCTTGGACACGCCTATGACCGCCATGGGAGCTCTAGTAGCATAAAATGAACAATACTGGTTTGAAATGTTGCTTGATCGAATGTTTGACTTAAGTGAGTCTTCTAGCTGTTGATTTTATCTTCACCGGCGTGACGGTGTTCGGTTTCTTGATGCAAGTTATCCGCCAACCAGCAGACACCTCGAAACTGTGCAAATATAGCTGAGAACTAATCAACTACTCGACGACTTTCAGCGTCAACTTGAAAGGTTGTTTACGAAGGGCACCTTCAAGCGCTCGCTGTGACAAATCGCTTTAGCTCGTACCCTCTTCCCCACTTTGCTCGTGCAGCAAGTGAAAATCCCCGAGTCAATATTGGCTGTGAGCGCGGGTTTCACGAACGGGACTCTGCCAAAGGACCGCTTGGCAACCTAACCTTGCTGTGCACCCGGAGGTGGAACAATGACTGCAAAGCGGCGTGTACGCTTCGCTTGCGCTTTACTAGAAACATCCTGGATTGAGGATATGCTCATCGCCATTAGATTGCTGGTCAGCACTTCACAAAGAAGATTCCCACGCGCGCCCAAGCACAAGTACTTGAAGAAAATCAGAGTTTATACAAGCGATAATACGGTTTTTCGCGCAGTCCTTCCTTGCAGTCAATTTCTTCCTACATAAGCTCGCCATCCTTGATTTGCGTGGCAAAGCTAAGAATAATCCCATGATATGCGACGACAGCGGAATTAGTGTCGTGATGACTTCGGTCAGCAAAAAGCTTTGCATGCCCACCCGTTAACTTTCGGACACATCTTATGTCAGATCACCTCCAGTTTCATTCATTTGGTTTCTCGTATTAACTCTGGTGCTGTGAGCAACCAGTTGTCCGTGACGGCAAAGTGCCTCTACCTTCCGTAAAACTAGACCAATTTAATAAATGGTAAAAGCGTGTGCAAGTGGCAGCACTTCAAGCGTTATTACCACTGGGGTCTGTCGTAAGTTTCAATCGGAACAAAATGCGGAACTAATTCCGAGTTGCACATCAATGCGAGCTGTCAGGTCTGTTGTTTCTATCCTAAAACAAAAGCGACGTTGAAGTAAATCGCTTCTCGGTTTTTTTATAAACAATTCCAATTTCTTCGATTTTTTCATACAGGCTCTCAGAGGGCGATGTTCAAACAGGCGATGCGTCATTGGGAGGGCCAGACTTGCATTACATTTATCGAACGCACGAACGAAGAATCGTACATCAAGTTCACGTACAGACCATGCGGGTGAGTTTGTCGTGTGCGTTCTATTTGTGCACAAACGTATCTCCTGGTGTTGGTGACAAACTGATGGTCACCAAGAAACTGTAATTCGGTCTTTTATCAAGAAAACCTTCTGCATGTTATCAGTTTGTTAATCAGAACCGAAATTTATTTGTTGCTTGCCTATTTGTTGGTGCAATGGCTGCAGATGAAGCCATAGTTTTCGCCAGCAAGCTGCAGAAGACGTAGTGCAGCTTAATGTATTGCAGCTTGCGTGTTCAATTCATCCACTCAGCTCAATTTCGCGTCATGGCAATAGTGAAAGTGCGAACCGAACCGTTTCTGCAATTGCATTTCTTCGGTTCTCTGCTGATCACTTGCCAAATAAATTACGCAGATGCCTTTGAAACAAGTACAACCTAAAATACTCCTGAGCGTCTGTTTTGCATGTGTACTGAAAACAATGTCAAACTTCCTGCGATAAAGCGTACTAACTTGACAAAAACCGATATCTTAACATTACAAAAATATCTTTAGGTTGCGTAGTACATTAAAGATATTCATTTTGTGCTTCCCTGGAAGAATTTGTCCAGTGCACTCAACACGATAAAAATGTCGACGTTATAATTTGAAAACTTCATTGCGCATGCTTCTCCAAAACATTTCACAAGAAACCAGGTTATTGTGATTGAAAACGTGCGCTTGTCATTGCTGGGGAGGGCATCGGGGAACTGTTCAATCCAAGGTGCAACCGCGTATCCGAATACATTGAACATCGTATGCACCACGCAAATCTGATATTTACCGATCTTTTGTCCCCAGCTGCTGCTCCTACGTCGGCCGTCGAGGTGGCGGCCCGCAAGCGATCTCGATCGGGAAGAACTGCGACAAGTTCGGAATCGTCGTTCACGAGCTCGGTCACGTGATCGGCTTCTGGCACGAGCACACCAGGCCTGACCGCGACCAGCACATCGAAATCGTCTACCAGAACATACAAGAAGGTTATAACTGTTCCTGCTGTGCGGCGCAAATTGTCGCGAAATTGTAGGCTGCGCTCGCCGCGACGCGAATGTTTGCTGGCGCGAAATCAAACAGCGGCAATAACACGTTTTTTTTCTGTGACGACGACTATAATTTGCAAGTCGGTCCGCGCGTACTTCTCTTTGTGAGTTTTCGCTTCCGGACGAACCTCGATATGAGTCTCAGAAAATGAACCGGCGTACACGTAACCCATTCGCCGTTACGTATGAGATATAGCAATACCCTGTTGCTTGACGATCTACGCGGCATGTCGTCCATTATCACATTTTGTTCACCAGCCACTCAGGTACTCTCGGAAAGCTTTGCAGAACGCGGAACCCAAGTATTATAAGTTTTTATTGAAAGCAAAATATAATTTTGAATGGAAGCTGCTTGTATAAAAAGACGAGTGGAGAGTGGAGAACTTTTTTTTTTCGCTGAGTCATTTTGATCACTGAAACATTTCTGTCGATTGTCTCACAGTTGCATTAAAACTCGCCGTAACAGCATTCATTCGTCAATTTTTTAAGACATTCTGACCGAATTGACTTAATTCTTTTTGGTCATTTAAAAAAAAGTCGGTCTGTGACCGAAAAAACAACAGATGAAGACCAACCATTAAACCTTGTGAAAGATGCTTGTCATTTTCAGTTATATCCAGTTCTATCCTTGCTTTTGCGAAGGTTTTTCGGGTTACATTGTTTCTCGATGCGTTTCCAGAACGTAACGAAGAAGTGTTTAGTGTTTGCGTTGGTTTCAAACGATCAAAGTGTTCATGTGCAACAGGACAGGAGTATAACTTCGAGAAGATGGCCGCGTCCGAGATCAATTCTCTCGGGGAAAAGTACGATTATCACAGCATCATGCACTACGCAAGAAACACATTCAGTAAAGGTGAGTCTGGCGTGACTTGGAAAAAGCGATGGGCAGAAAAGGCTGAGGAAAACTTACAGCCCCGGGAAACTTATTCCCACCAGTGTAAAAATATAACACATCCGTCTTTTTAGGTTGAAAGAAAAACATCATTCAAAAAGGAAATTTGTAAATAAAAAAGAAACGAAGTCAAAAATTGGCCCTGCTTGACCAAAAGCGAGGCTCACGACTCACGAGCAAGTCCACGGATTGGGCACCGGGTTTCAGTAGAGCGCTGTAAGGCAAGTATAAACCGCCAAAAGCAAACAAAAATGTTGTCAGTACGTGAGATACAAGGGGCGGCAAGTGGAACCGTTGTGTCGCTTTTTTGTTGCCAATAGTCTCTATTCAACTGAACGACAGCGCAATCGGTAACGGGACAAACACTGTAACTGTCAGTTGCCAGCAAATGCACTCCCTACCTCTTAGCCTCGAGCGCTTGTTGCCGCACAATGTTATTATTGCATATTTAACGATTTTTTTAAGCGAAAGCACCGATCAAAAGTCATGCCCAGGCAATTTTTTCCGCAATGCATACTATAAAATTCCACGTTGCAACCTAGCTCAGAAAATTGCAGCCAGCCTATTGTTACCGTGAACTGTACTTTGAGTAGATCGCATCTACCACACGTCTCAATGGTGCGCTATAATTATATAGGTTTTCGTAGGTAGTCAAAATTGTTAGAAACCACGACCAATGTTCAGTTTCATTCAGTGATAAAAGCCTTGATTCCAAACATGTGCCACTGCAAGGCAAAAAATTTGCTTTGTTGCAAAAAATTGCCAACCTTTTCAGTGACAAGCTAAAGAGAATGCACACAAATAGAAAACTTCTTCACAAAAACATCGCTCACAGGGTGCTGAAAAATTTCGCATACAAATCACGTGACGTTGTTTGTATATATAAGCAAAAAGGTTCTCGAACACCGAAAAGACGGCGCAGGCGACCAATCACATACTTGCTGTCTTGTCAAGGCAGGGTTGCCAACCTGTCTTCACCAAAAGCTAGGCCTTGTCCCCAAAAAAGCCAGATAGTAGTCTTAAGACATATACACATAAAACATGCATAAAAAACACAAAACAGACATTAAAGTTCGTCAGGAACATCGATATAATAAATCCCACAATTCCTATCTTTAGAGGCATTTTCTTTCCCCGTAATTACACTGTCGTACATTTGTTTCTTATTAAATACATCGAAAATGTTTGGGGCAACTGTAATATCTTTGCGATATTCTTGCACCCTACATGGTTATAGACTCACGTCAGAAGAGATTTGTAATGAATATGCAGCTCAAACCATGTTTTGCCAGAAACAAGCCTTTTCCGACTTTTGATTAAAAAAAAGTCAAATGCCTTGAAAATAAACAACTTCAAAACCTGGCTTCAAAAAAGCCAAATTGGCAACCCTGTGTCACGGCACGTGTCAATTGCTGATGAAGTCCAACAGTTACAACATTAATAAATCAGAAATCGAATTTTGGCAGTGTAATTGGTTCTACGTNACCGCAGGATGTTGCATCTTTTGCGTTCCGTAATTGTCTCGTCGCCTGCTTAATAATTTATTGCTTGCCCACCGTCGGTCTTGGTTTAATTTTTTAATAATTTATTGGGTTGATGGCAGTGCGCCCCACCTTTCACGACGTGCGACGATAGCTGTAGACCGCAACACCTAATTTTCGTCTTCAATAGCCTGTTTGCTGCGGAAGGAACCATGTAGTCTGTTTTATTTTCCGTTATACCAATTAGGAGCCATATCGGTTTTTATTACGTCACAACCCGGTTTTTATTAAGTTACAATGCACAACGTTTTTGTTACGTCACAATGCGCATCGACCTTCTACTTCCTTCATTCACCATGCATTTGCTGCAAAATTTTGCATGCTGTTTTATGCTAGATTTTATCCTTGAACCGACCTTTTGTAATATTGTGTTCGCTTTAAGTTGACCACAGTATCTCAAAAAAGCCTTTTGGTTTTCAAAGGAATGTTTCTGGACACCATTAGGCCCATGGTGGACGAGGAAACAGGCGTCCGGCCAAGCATCGGCCAAAGAACACGTCTTAGTGAAGGAGACGTTGCGCAGGCCAAGAAACTGTACAGATGTCCAAGTGAGTTATTCTGTAACCACCTTGATTAATACAGGGCTTTATCTCGGGCAAATGTGTCATTTGTAAATACGATAAACGGACTAGCAACAACCGTTAAGCTGAAAGAAAAGTTGAGGAATTTTACGTTCATTCGAAGTTTCATTGCCACCAACCATCGGCGCTTCAGGAAAACATTCCAAAACAATGAAAATTTTGTTGTAAACAAAGCGAAAAAGCAATGACCGTTAAAAAACTGTACAGACAGTTAATCCATTTGTCCAACTTTGACTTTCAATTACCGCAACAACATTGATTTGGAAATTGATAACTGCCTAAACCTGACACCAGTGGTAAGTATTGAAACAAAATATTTTGCTGCCGATGCGTATTTTTCCACGACGACGAATCATCGTCCAGCAAGCGTCCCTATGCCTGCGGCCAAACATGCATTCACTCATCGGTCGTCTCCATTTTCTCCGTTCAAAGTGCATGAATAGAGCTGTAGAAATTGCTTTTGCGAAGAGATAAGAATGCATGAAGAACAAAACTGGTGTTTTATCGCAGTAAGATTTATCGCCCCCGCTGATACGTCGCGCTTTCCGGACCAACCAACTTGCATCGGATCTCGCTTTACGTCTGGCGTGACTGAAAATGCTGTCGTTTCAATTTCGTGCATCTTTTGCATTGACAGCGTGCGGTCACACTCTGCAGACCACCACCGGTAACATCACGTCGCCGAACTATCCCGAGCCTTACCCCCTGCATTCCAACTGCGAATGGCGAATCAGCGTTACGCCCGGTGAAAAGATAGTTGTCGACTTCACTGACATGGACCTGTACAGGAGGTACAGGCCAAAGTTGTTGAGATCTTTTTTTTGCTTGTGTGACAAAGGCGCATGGAGTAACTTTTTACCGGTCTGCTTGCTGTACGTTGAGACGCAGCTTTAGAATCAGTGAACGTACGATCAAGTGCGTATACACACGGCTTGCCGTATGAAATCAATTTAGCTTATACGCGGAACGTTGACAATGGGCTTGATGGTCACTTAAGCCTACCAGATTTTTTAGATTTCAAACAAATCAGAGTAGAAACAAAACAGCCGAATCAGAAACAAAAAGCACGAAAAATATGCCAGCTGTTGTTAAGCTGAACGACACCAGCAAAAAAAAAAAGGCAGCGTGAAAATCGAAACGCTAAAGTTCCTGGATAAAAAGCACGCTTAACACATCTTTGCGGAGTTCATCGGAGATTCATCCTGGTTTCTTGACGATTGTTAAGCGCGATGTGAAGTATAGAATCATGGTCCGACCATGCAGGTTTTCGTGTTGCCGTGAGTGGCCTTAACATAATGTGACGATCATTTTCATGTTTCAACCTCTGGCGTCGACCTTCGCGCTGAAGAGCTCAGCGATTGGTTTCCAGAGAGATCATGCCGTGATTCAAACACAGTCTGTCAATCAGTCCATAACACGTTCATTTTGTTTGCGAGGAAATATGCTTTTGATAAAGTCGCCAGAGTACAATTTAATTGGTTTGAAACGCCTTCTTTGCGAGAGAATAAAAGCAACCATTTGTCGACTATACTTTTTCATTTACCATGCGTTTCTCGCGTCTGTTCGGAGCTTAAAGTTACTCAAAGCCTGTCCGTTTTGTTTTGTTTTCATTAAAAAGACCATACACCAGGTGAAAAGGAGATGGTTTGGGTTCAGCCAACCCAGATTCTATTTCAAGATCATCTTTAAATACGTTATGTTGTCGGTGATACTCTTGAAGCTCCTAATCGTCCTTTTCATATACTGCACAACTTTTCAAACCCGTGATAGTTACGATAGGCGCTAATGCGCAATGACAGTGTCTGATGTGCAATTTTCACCTGTGTTGTGAACCGGCGTCGATTTCTAAACGAACAGGCGACCTTATTTGCTGTAAACCGATGTTTATGGGATAATACTCTGTCAAGTAAAAATAGCCTACGCGTCATGTTCCACTCCACGTCCAGATAATGCGCTGAGCCAGTTATACTGGCTCCCTTTCATTGATACGACTTTGAGCGGGTTTGGAATAGTAGGGGAACACCTGCTTTTTCAGTTCTGTCATCACTGAAAGCTCATCGTGCAACCGCTTCAACTTATTCTCTATTTTGGCAGCGGAGGTTGCTGGTACGACTACGTCGAGATACGCGATGGCCACTGGCATCAGTCTCCACTTATCGGTGAGGAAGACTGCACGTCAAAAATTTAGAATCGCCTGTGCGCTGTCCTGTTACGCCTGCACGTTCTGTTCCAGAAGCTTGCGATTTCATTATTTTTCGGCGCACTTTGTTTTTTTTCTATCGGAAATTTTAAATGCTTATGAGGCAAACCTTTTTTTAGTAAGTAACGCATACGTGTTCGATAGTGTTCAGGAAAGCATGGTTCTTTTATTTTTTCCCTAAGAGATCTGTTTGACAAAGTTTTTCGGCGCAAAGATCGACCAGAACTTGATGTTCAAATAAAGTGTTCGACGATTGTTTGCACCTTCTTTGCTTCGAGGCAGAGCTGTCAGTAAATGACAGGATCCCGTTGGTTGCAACCAACATGTGTCCAGTTTCATGTGTATTTTCATCGAATTTTTTATCTCTGATAGTTTTTGTAGAAAAACTACATCAGTGCAAATTGCACAGCACGTGCGCAGCTTACAGTCCTGATTTGGACGATGACCAACAGAAAATTTATAGCTTCGTAATGGTTGATACCACTGAAATGAAATAAAGCATATTATACGTTTGCTTGATATTTCACCGCAAGTACATAAACGCCCATTTCTTTCAAATACAATCGACGTTTGGAGACGACACATCTGTCGATTTGCTGATCTGGTTCGCTTGTCTCATGTTAATATTGCCAAAGCGATAGTTTCATTTGCTCAGAGCCGGTTTTAACGCTTATTCCGGCAGACGGTTAAAATGTTTGAGTTTGCTGCATTTGCTAAACAGGCCCGTAGCAACGGGGGGCATTCGGGGGCAGTGCCCCCTAAATTCTTTTTGTACCTACCCAAAATTTGTTGTGTCCAAAACAAACTGTTTTATAGTAAAAACAAAAATATTTCCCCCTTAAAAATCTATTTTGCCCAACCTTGAAACCTGGCTACGGGCCTGACCCTAAACAAAAAAGTGAAATGGCGCAGTGTCGCAAATGCTCCTCCAAATTATTTGTGCAGAATGACCACGTTTTGTTTCAAATTGCTGCATTTTAGGTCGATACTGTGGTCGAGCCATTCCTGCACAGATCACTTCAACAGACAGTCGCATGTGGATCCGTCTTAAGATATCTAGCAACTACCGGGGCCGTGGTTTTAAGATGTCGGTGAGAAATTAAATGTTTTCAGGATTGATTTTATTACATTTTTTGTGATTTGTGATTTCAAAAAAATTTATGGGTGGCAATAGTCCTAGCGTAGAGTGTCCGCCTCTCAATCGAGATGTTGGGCGTTCGATCCTTTTGAACCACCGCCACTGAGTGAATTTCCACAGAATCCCTTAGGCAGAAAGCAATAACTTCAACTGCCCGAAGAAAGAAGCAAAATTCAGGCTTCGGCCTGCAGTCAATTTCTGCAGCTCATAAAAAACTTGTCGAGTCCACTTTTATTATCTTTAGTGGTATGTAGTATTTGCTGTGATGTTCCGCGTTTTAATCAATTGCACATTTTGGTTCGTTTTTAAACTCCGTTGTTGGAAAGTAATTACAAACAATGATGAGAGCGATTACAAACAACAAAAACCTTTGGTGCCGAAATGGTCGTTATAAGCTGCCAGTGCGAGCAAAACTCCGTTTCCTCCTTCAGCTTAACTCGTGCGCTGTTTCTGTTCAGTACGAAGCTGTGTGCGGTGGTGACGTCAGGAAGAACGCGGGCCAAATCCAAAGTCCGAACTATCCGGATGACTACCGCCCAAGCAAAGAATGCGTCTGGACTGTAGTGGTGGACGAGGGTTTTCAAGTTGGCCTGTCGTTTCAAGAGTTCAAGGTAGTCTGAACTGAATTCGCATAGCATTGCCACAAGCAAATAGTGCAATGAAGTTGAATTTACTTGGAGTTTGACGTCATGGCTGTCAAGAAAATCCCCGGCACAGAGAGTGCGAGCAAGCAAACAAACCAGTATCTATAAACATTCTGAACTAATCTAAACGCTATGACTTTTCAAGAAATTGGTTGCTGTAACGTTGATCTTATGCTATTGGTTTGCTACGTCTCACTCTCCTGGACAGGACCCGTGCCCTGAGCTTTGCTCAGTCTCAGACACTCGTTTGCTGCTGATCAAGCTCAAAAACTTGTGATCTTAGTTAGTTGACGAAATCCTGAGGCTTCGCTGACAAGCAGTTACATCAACTAGTGTTCGTCCGCTCGTCACGAATTGTATTTAAGACGGCACAACGCAGTCTGACGGCCATGCAAAGTCGATGTCTGAAAAACAAAAGCCATTTAAATTTGTATGAAATCGTGCAGAATGTTTTGACGTTTTGCTGACGATGAAAAGAATTTATTGTCGAAACGTCCAACATGATTTTGCTTCAATATTTGCTTGTTGGCGTTGTTGTTGTTTATGCGTTAACGCAACTCCAACAAAAGACTTCAGGTGCTGGACCAAGTCAGTACTGTTCAGAGTACAGCTCTCTGTCGCCTCCCACTGGTTAAAATGCGATTTTGGCTGCAGCGTTTGCACTTCAGCACGAGCTGCTGTTGAGTGGACAGACGCACCTTAAAATATCCGCTCGCTTGTCAAACAGTTGGAGTTTTGGTGCTTGTGTAGTTGACAGTGCAGCACTTCCTTGCGAACTTGCCATAGGCAAACTGTGCTTGTCCAAATAAAAACACGCTATCGAACACTGGGAAAGAATTGATTTTTCAGTGTTGTTACAACACGACCCTTTCACCATTAGAAATTTTTAGGAAGTTATATCGGGGATTATTTTCCAATGACAAACAAAGTATGACGATTTTGAAACAAATTTTGAAGTCCTACTATTTTTATTGCAAACACTTCACCCAGGGAGGAAAAATAGACATTGTATTGTTGAGGCTTTAAACTAATTTTGATTTTGTTTACAGACGCTTCTATGTTTGTTTTGTTGGGTTGACGCGTTTTCTGTATCATTGGAGTTCCCAACTCGGATAGCTCCAACTTTCTAAGCCTCTCTTTCGGAAAAACGTTTCCGCTTCTAAGTACCATCGTTTTTCCGATATGATTTTTACAGCTGAACTAAGTGCAACATTTAACAATGTACACAACACAATCATTTTTGATGTATGACAATCTATGCATCTGATAACTGAACATGGCTACCTCATCGCTGCAAAGTGCTACGTAACTTCGAGTGATTTGCCTCATAAACAAAACTCTTTTCACCGTTTTGAACAATGTCGAAACCAAGCGTTGTCTGAATGTGTTTTTGAGTTGAACCCTTTTTACATCCTCAGTGATTGTATTGTATTGTATTGAGTAAAGTCGTCACTCCCACACGCAAGTCGCTTGAATTTAAGCATGCATAGCAGTAACATGAAATACGCAAATACATGAAGGAAGATGAGGATACATACATCGCGGTAGTAGAGAGTATACGTTTGATGGCGCAAATACATTTACTTTGAT
>JGI24158J21664_10006094_pt1 | contig 15850 bp, 8 predicted proteins | sample Ectturendosymbi3_FD_21664 | JGI IMG/M metagenome (IMG submission 21664)
CCCCCCCCCAAACAAACGCAAAACCCCCTTCTGAAAACTTTCTGGCGACGATTCTGCTGGCACCTCTGACATGTTTTGTAGTATCTGAACTTTGAAGAACAGATTTTGTGAAATTTGACCTAAGGTAAATTGGGTGGCAAAATTAAGCTAAGTTGTTCATAGAGGCCTTTTTCCTAACTTCTGCTTGTGTAGTAAGTACAATGCACTTTTAACAGACAGTAAAACTTGTTTTTTGTCCGGCTTATCACGACTGTTATCAAGTTCCAGGTTCAGCTCATATCTCATCACGTGTCTGGTAAATGGCTGAGGCCAAAAAGTTTGACGATAAAATTTCACGATCATTTGTGATGTATCAAGTATGAAAGTAAACAAGCCTGCAAGAGGTGGGAAAAAGCAATGATCATTGATAATTATACTTAATATCTAAGCCTGGCAGGCTTAATAGGTACGACGCATTTATTTCGAATAACAGTTCACTTGCACATGTAGTAAATTCCTAACAAAGTTAGTGCTTGTTTGCGAAATTAGGCTAAAAAAATATTTGTCAATCAAGTCAGTGCAAATAGTCGAAAGGCTGGGAGTAGAGATTTCTGTCAATCGATTTTGACGTATCGGTTAGAACCAATGTGTGCAGTTAAGATAAATATGCCCAGAATTTTTAAGTGAGAAAATAGGCCTAAAACGGTTGTGAAGAGTGCTTTTCTATATCTGGATATTGTTTTCCGCGTATGGCAGTGCTTCTGCTTTCTCAAATAAATCTTTCAAGCAGTGGACTAGATATAATCAAGTAACTCATCCAACATGGATGATTTGCAAGTGCATTGTGGCTTGATGTAGGCGACGGTTGTTGGAGAGAATGTTTTCGTTTAAAGAACAAATAAAACGTGGAAACTGGATAAATTGATGCACTGTAGCAGCAAAAAATACCCGGTTGGAAATCTGACTTATGGAGCTTCATAATGAAAATAACGGCCAAAGAAAACGATATGAACGACATGCAGCTTTCCTAAACACTGGGTTTCTTCCAAGAACTGTCGCGCATTGGACTTCAAACGCATGTTAGCTGCAAACAAAGTTTGACTCAGAAGAACAATATATTTCAACGTTGTTTATTACATGTGATTTATGATGTTTTAGTTTCAGATTAGTCTGTATACCTACAGTGCCGTGTCGACTCCGTGATTGCCATAGTGGTTTGTGCCAAAAAATTAACTTCTTTTAATCGTTTCAGTGCCGGACATTGCAGCCGATCATGGGCCCACGGTGCAGTAGATTTGGGTAGGGGAGAGTATAATGACCCCTTAACCACTATTATTGTCAGGTCCACTCTGACCCGGAATGGAAGAAGACCTGGCAGGTTTCCAAATTTGGGTTAAATAATTTGTCAGTATTTCTGAGGGGTACGTGACTTTTCGGTCTGGTAACATTTCGGTCGCGACATTTCTGTCCATAAACAACCGATAACATTTGTTTATTTAAAATAAATGATTATATAGGCAGCGAAATGTCACCCTAGCTGGTGTTATACAAACTCCCTTTGATGTTGCAACGAAGTGATAAAACAGTCTTACAGGTGAAATTTAACGGTAGTCGATGTTATACCAACGTGATTTAAGTATGTTTGCATTAAACTTAATACGCAAATCATGTGTTGATGCTGATTAACTGCTGGTTCTTGGATCATGTTTGTATTTTTTTTAATAAAACTTTTAGTGGATTCAAGTACGTTTGCAATAAAATGTTAGCCTGTAAGATTTCTGCAAGATTTCATAGTCTGACCAAATGTCTCGAGACCAAAACGACCAAGACCGAAAAGACCCGTGACCGAATGGGCCAGACCGAAAATTCCTGTTTCGATTTCAGAGTTGCTACGTTTTGACAAAGTTTAAGTAAAGAAATTGCACAGTGTCATCAGATCACCAGCCTGCTTCAATTGTATTGTTGTTTTAGTGCAATGATTTTCAACTTGGGGGTCGTGAACCATTTTTGGAGGGTTCACCAGTAGATATTTTATGAACACAGCTGTATTGCATTTGCTTTATTCGAGTTTTAGATGGGGGTTGTTGGGTTAGAGTGGGTTGCTGTGCAAAAAGGTTGAAAACAACTGGTTTAGTGCGACAGTAAGCAACGCACAACAAACACAAGAACAGTCATTCAGGAGCGTACGCATGGGAACCCCCGTCTGAGAGAAAAGGTTCACATTTGGCTAGGAAGTTTGCATGCAGCTGATTTCGTTTATTGCCTTTGTGATGACTGTTTTTTTGTTTGTTTATCAGAAAATATTGCATGTGTACGGGTTGGAAGAAGTGAAGACCATTTTTTATTTTTCTTGGTCATTCACCAAAAATTATTGATGAAAAGTTCTTCGGTGAAAATGGACGAATTTTAGGAAAATTTACAAAGGGCGCCTAAGTTTCTTTTGATCTTGACGGCACTTTCTGGACACCAGCCGACTTACAAAAATCGTAGAGGGAACACTGGTCCCTACTGGTCCATACCGGGTACTTAACATTTTCCTTAAAAACCCTGGCTTAAGTAAAAAGTAAATTAAATTCACAGGGCTGCACTTCAAGCGATGTGTCACAAGGAAGCGACGTGATTATGTTAAAAGTGCAAAAAAACAACTAAGCCACTGCTTGCGAAGTCTAAGACGAAAATAGTCACATCACAGAAGCAACGGCAAAGCGAAGTCGAAGGTTTGCTACACATTTTGCATTAATCATAAATACACATTCGGCATTAATCATAGAAACACATTTGGCATTAATCATAAATAGCGTGCTTTCTTTGTTCGTGTTGTATAATTCTATAAATGTGCACGTGCGTAAGCTGGTTTCGAAAGCTACTGCTTCATTTTTTCTCAGTTTACTTTGCAAGTACATTTACGCGCATGCGTGTTGCAACACTGCTTTCAAATCCATATATTTCACGTTAACTTTATGCCTCAGTCTGATTAACTGGCTTCTTGTTTCAGCGATGCGCCATTGCTTGCAGTCTCCGCAGCAAATAGGTGGAAAGTATGTTGAGAGGCGTCTTTAAGCAAAGATGCAGTTGCAGTTTTTTATGTCAATATTTTCAAATTTAGCTTGAAGAACACTGTTGCACTGTAGCTCAATTAGTTCCGTTTGATATGTTTTGTGGCACCTCTTCAGAAATTGACAGAAAAAGAGTTACTGAAAATAGTAAATCAGTTTCCAGATCTTTAAAAAAGAAAATTTTTCTTTGAATGCGTTGGATATTCTTCGAATCCTAATCGCATCTACGCTAACTCATGGTCTTGAACAGAAAAGGTTGTTACCATTGGCTTACCTTAATTATTAAGATGTAATGTCGCGTTACGACTATAAATAAACCACGTAACTCTGCAACTCTGTCAGACCTAATGCAAGCACAAAACTGGCATGACCCGGGCCACGAAACGGGGCAAGGTGGCCGGATTTGGCCCGCAGGCCACCAGTTTGACACCACTGAGTCACACAGAGTGTTTCAAACGAAAGTGCAAGTAAATATCAACATTAGGTGGTGTTTAATATACTGCTGCACGGAGTTAGTTGTGTTCTGGGCGGGTTATTGGCGTGTCCAAAAACGAAAGGGGTTCCTCTATTGTTAGGTTTACGAAGAACGCACTCATGTTGATATAATTGAACATCTGGCAGCACCTCCGGCTTGAACAAGTCCAAACTCCAAAGTATCATTAACATGCCGTTTGCAAAATCTTGGACTGCAGAGGATTTCAGATTTCCCTGATTTTAGTATTACCACATTCGCAACTACGATTGAAACGGGTGAACCACCATAAAGGTGGCTTTGCACAAAATCCGGTTACGGCTTACGAACACGCTTATGACCCAGGGCAGTCTTCACACATGCTAGTTTGGCCGTATCCGCCTGAATTTTCTCGGTATCGAATGGCTTACGGCTTACTTAAAATTGGTTTTAGTAAGTCGGATTGCCATGGTTGTCGGTGTGGTGTTCTTGCCGTTCATGGCGGCTGTGCCGAAGTGCATGGTCGATGATGACGTTGGCTTACAGTGAGACTGCATCCAGTGATACAGTACCATCGTTTCGTCGCTGTCAATGGTCAGGGTTCTAATATCGATCGTATTCTTTGTTGAACTGCCCCGGTGGCACACAGCGTTACCCACAACATTTCATAAAATGCATTTTTTTTATTGATCGCAACGCATGCAATGTGACGAATTTGTTTAACGACACTTGGCGGCAGGCCGAAGCCTAAATAATGCTTTTTGTCGGGGCGGTGAACGCTCTTGCCCAAGCAGCGCAATGGCGAGTCACTCAGTGGCCGTGGATCGACCATCCAACCTTCCGATTGTGAGGCGGACACTTTACCACTGAGCTAATCGCCGCTCAAAATACAATTGATTTCTTTACGTCTCAATTTGGCAAATCTTGTGCTTGATCAAAGTTGATCTACAGCATTAGTTCGACACTAATGCTTCTTACAAAATTAACTCAACCTCATGGCTCATAGTGGTGGACCTGATGACATCTGAAAACACGTATTGTCTTTTGCCCACTGCTTTCTGTGGTGAAATACCAGTAAACAATCTTTAGTCATAGTCTCATGACAAAGGGCTGTTCCTAACGACCAATAATCCTGAAACAGCAATTAAATAACCTGGTTTAATTACCTGTGCATCATCGAGCCACCACTGGGAGAGAATGCTTTGCTTGAGTGAGGAGTGCATGATAAATGAGCCAAAGATGGATTTCTGTTGTGCGGAGTTTTGTTGAAACCGGAAGCACCCATACTATTTGCACCAGCAAGGGGAGAGCAACGATAAGCAGCAGATCGAAATGGAGATACAACTGGACTAGATACCGAAGGGTGACCAAGGTTGCTTGCCTATAGGAAAAAAAGTGAATGAGGTGAACAAGCCTACTTAGTTTGGCAAAAGGTTTTCTCAGGGTTATGCATAAAATTTCTGAACATGTGCACATGTCTTGAAACTGAAAAACTTCGAAGGTTGCAGTAGAAAGTCTAGAAACAAAACCATTTCGTCACAATCAGTGACGCATCCAGGATTTTTTAAAGGGCCTGACCAAGCGAAACGTGATGACAGAATCGGGTCTTTCTACCCAGCGAGTTTCGCACAGAGGTTAAGTTAGTTGTTTGATGAGACCTTGGTGTTTCCGTTTGGAGGAACGTTTGCAGAGTAGCTGCGCGCTGCACAGACCGTGAAATAAAGACACAATATATTGCTAAGGGATGCAGCATGTGCACTTTTGTCTGCACACCTCTATCAGAAGAAAACTAAGGGTTATGAACTATAAGGGGTGCGAGGTCACAAAAAATTTTTAGGGATGCAGGAGTAAAAAAGGTTGGAACCCCTGCTCTATCAGTTTTGAACAGCTTCCAGTGAAAAACTGATGTACCTTCTATAAAATACAGGGTTAAAGTGACTGTGGCACTAACAACCCGAACCACATGCAGAGGAAATTCCTATAAATGCTCTAGTATTTTTACATCTGAATGCTATTAATGTTGACTTTTAAAGATGGACCAGCATAATATAGGTAACAAAACAACAGTATGACATGCCATCACTCCCAATTCCAAAAATAAAATTAAACGTCTTGGAAAGCTGGCATTTCAGCAGCATATTTCACCTTCAAACATTTGAAAATTAAAAATGAGAATGCTTTAAACTTTGAACTGTACTGAACTCAACAGCACACTGCAAACAATAAACCCGTCCTTGGTCATTACAAGAACTCCCATAAAAAAACGTACACAAAAAAACTGTGTGTGCTCAAATACACAAGATGGATAAACGATGTTAGAAATATCCTGAACTTTCATTGCGGTAAGCTTTCTGTTATGCAGAAGTGCATAAGTGACATCAAATGCGATATTTTGGGTAATGTGCATATATTGCTGTTAACTTCAAAATAGCCACACTTGAATAATAAAAATGGTGGATTAAACTGGATTAAAACTGGTGGATGAAAATCCTTTTTAAGTGCCACAATTAAAAAGAATAAAATGGGGAATTTAATGGTGGATTAAAGCTTGCTGTATACACGTGATAAATACAGCAGGATACACATTTTACACTTAAAAAATGGAAAGATATATGATTACAAAACAATAAAACATATATTTTTACACTTTGGAAAAAGATGAAAGACTTGCGATGGTTATCACTCATCAAATGCGAAGATGTATATGAAATTAGCTACTGCCAACCTGATTTTGCAAATGAGTTTTGGTAGAATGAAGGATGGATACATCGTCTGCACAAACTTCTTTAGCCTTCCATACTGAATGCAACCCGTGTCTTTCATCACAAGTTACAATGAAATCATCTTCACAGTAAACAATAGTGTCTTGCCAACGGTTCATGTATCGCACATGTCCTGCAAACCGCATTACATTTAACATGAAATTAAGCACAAATTTGTCTTCTTTGATACATCAGGATATATTTTTCACCAAATGTAATATTATTGTACTAAACTTTTTGCAAAGAAGTATGTTGATCATAATTTCAACAGTGTATTTTTGGTTGGGAAGTTTATCTCATCAAAAATGTTGCCTGGGGACAAAGAAATCTTGTGTGTGCTATAATAACTACCGTAAGACCCATATTATTTGAAATAATTTGAACTACCTTTCAAAATGATCTTAGTGAAACAAATCACACTTCATTTAAACCTTAAACTGTTCCATTCTTTCTTAACATTTCACGTTAGCCAATTCAAATGTGATAGCTTATAGTATGTCAGGGGTGCAAAATTTTCTGTGAAATTTGGTAGCATGCAGAAATTGTCGTTAGCGTGGACATAGGGCTTTGCCATAATATTATACTTAAAATTATGAAATAGGCACTGCTACATCACTGCAAATCCTGCTCGGACCAAGTTTTTGGTCGCGCAGTGAGAGTGCACAACTGAATTTTTGCACCCCTGGCTTATGTACATACATGCAATATGTGACAAATGATACTTAACAAATGTTGATGTAAAAATTATTCAAAATGTTAAATAACATCAATTCACAATACGTAATAGCTGAATAGTCACTTTAGGATATTAAATAACAGCAAATCTGTACCAAAACGTTTTTTCGTGCAACAGCATTTCTCAGGGCTGTATCTGGCTGATATTTTCAAGAGAAAAATTGTTGCAATTTGTTGTTTTACCTAACAACTAAAAAGTTTTTGGTGCTTTCAAATTGTTTTTGTTTTTTTATTTCAGAGGGTGCAATTTCTTGGTTTCCCAAACCCTGGTTGTGGGCCTGGAAATGCAACAGGTATATGTGTGAAATTATTTCCAGATCACTTGCACTTGCAAGTGGCAATGAAGTTTGTGAGTTTTACATCACACATTGCAACAGATTGATGTTTGTTACAGCAAAATCTGTGTTAACTCTTAAATCAATTGCATGTTCTATGGACCATGAATTTGCAAAATGCTGCTATCTATCCTGCTAACATTGCTTACTTTGGATTTTCCCCACTAATGGCAAATATTGCATGTACTCATAAATGCACTCTACTTCTCTTTTGCTAAGGAACAGCAAAATATTATTGAATTTGCACTATGTTTCCTTGGGACACAACATTCAGTGTAATTTACAGACCTTCTTAGTGGGGACATGGGACTCAATCTATGGGCACTGGTATGTTACAATTAATCTTGTATGAATAAACTTTTTTAAACTGTTGATGATCAGTGGTGGATCAGAGGGTACAATTTGATGCAATTACTACCGCAAATGACAACACCCTATTTCAAAATGCCCCCTAATACAATTAAAATATTTTAGCTCTTCACTTGGATTACTCTGAACTTTAGTGCCCTCTCTTCTAACATAATCCTCACCAAACAGATCTAGACACTGAACTGGCGATGTTAATGCAAGGAATGGTGATGATCATTTTGACATCCAAATGAAGGGTGGGAACATATTGCACAGATATTGTATTGGCTTATAAAAAGTGCCTGGCTTACTCATAAACTTTTATTGTTGATTTTTAGCATTGTGGCCAGTGTGCATTCACCAAATTATTGATTTTTCCAGTAATAATAGCTCAAACAAGCTCTGTTGCATTATAGCAATTTCAACATCAACTTCAATAACTTGTAGGAAGCATAGACATATGAAATCCAGTACCTTGATTCCTTATTATCATGGGAGAAAACTCCCGTAAAGGATGCTGTAAACAGAATACAGTTGTAAGGTCATTTTCTGAAAAAACATTATGATGTGTAGTGGTATTATGTTTGAAACTTTCCCGTGTTTGAGATCGCTCAAACAACAAGCCGTACTTGAAGCACCATGTGTTGTGTACCTGAAACAACAAGAGTAGATCAAATATATAGTCTGCTTTTGAAGTTATTGGAAGTCACCTTTTCTCCACACAGTCTATTTACATAAAGCACATCCATTTGCATTCAAAGATCATGTGAACAACCATAAATAAACAAATGCTAATTACTTCATGCCGAATTGTTTCAAAATATCAAATTTGAAATGACAGTCAAGCACTGCATTTCAATAGAAAGTTGACTGTCTTGTGCTGCAGAGTAAGGTGTTGTGAGAAATTACTTATATTCAAACATTTTTTCTGAGCCTAATCAGTTATCATGCAAGAGCAACCCTGATTGACAGCTTAACATGCTGAAAAGGACTTCTCCACAGGCAAAATAAGTACAACTATCTGCTGACTTGGCTTGATACAATTGAATAAACTTTGTGTTCTCAAGATCAAAGGAAGAAAAATAGACCAGAGCTATAGAGAGAATCTGCAACTGCAAGAAAATGCTAGCAATGCCATTAGAGCTTACATCCAGGCATTTCAATTATAATCCATAGTGGTGCTTGGTTGGGCCTTATTTATTATTTTTGTTAAATTAGGTTGTTATTTAAACATCAGTGGTGGCAGCACTTAGCAATAGCATCTGCAAAATAATGTTTCTGTATGTATTTTTGTGAGTGCTTTGCTTTTTGTTTGAAGCATCAGCGTAAACTCAGCACATCAAAGCTACAGATGATCTTTGCTGGTTGCATCCACATAGCAAGCACATTTAACACTTTGAGAACCAGGGTACGATATATTCGTACTTTGAAATCAGCCTAAAACCAGCAGTTGTCAGTTGCCTTACCAACGCCATAGCTCCTTTGCGAGAGAGAGCTGTTCAAACCCTCACTAAAGAGCTGTTCAAACCCTTAAACAGATCAGCCAGTCTTCTAGTCTGCACTCGAAAAATAATTTTTTGGTTGGGGGTTGTCCATTTTTTGTGAGTGGCATCATAAGTGAAGTAGTTTTTGGGCCATTTTGGCTCATGTTACCTGGCCTAGGGCCCAACTGCCAGGCCAAGGTTATTCGCTGAAGTTTTCATTGGAAACTAGGCTCAAGTCAGAGTCTTTTGAGCCTTTGATCAACTTTCTAGCGTTTCTGGTTAAAAAGTTATGATCCAAAATAAACAAATCAATTAATTAATTATCTAATTAACTAATTTGTCAAAAATTTTTACTACTTTAGATCATAACTTTTCAACCCGAAACCCCAGCAAGCCATCCAAAGGATCAAAAGACTCAGATTGTAGCCTAGTTTCCAAGAAAAACTTTAGCAAAATACTACCATCTAACGGTTTGGGCCCAGGGCCAGGTGAAGTTGGCCAAGGTGGCCTAAAAGCGGAATGGGACAGTTCGGCGCTGCCGTTTCAGCAATGGACGTGTCAGCGATCACCCTTTCGGCGATGGACGTTTCAGCGATGAAATATGCTTTCCTTTGAAATGTTATCAAAGTGCAAAAGTCCGCACTGCCGTCATGAAGCGTGTAGGCACAAGATTCTGTCTAGCACTTGTCCGAGATCGTTCCAATTATGCTGTATTGATTGAGATTCATGATGTTTACCATGGATTTGGAAGTGCCATTACTTCATATTCGTACACCGATAGCAACTGATGGCAAGACAGTACGGTATATTCTTAGATTAGCTGTGAAATGCAATCAAAATGATACCTACATGAAAGATCCTACATGAATGATACCTACATGAAAATGATACCTACATGAAAATGATACCTACATGAAAATGATACCTACATGAATGATACCTACATGAAAGATCAAGCAATAGATGCTGCCCAGGCTTAACTTTTGTGTAAACTCACAAACCCCTCATGCCAGCAAAAATAAACGTCACGAGCTATTTTTCGTTACACACGTGGTCACGGTCGCACTAAGTTCTTCCAAAATCCTGACAGACAGGAACCTACACTGGCCATCATGCTGAGAACAAAAACACTTATGAAGCAAACATCCTTTGTAGTCTGACCTTCAAAGTATTTCAAAAACACCAATTTTTTTCGCATAAAACATTTGCGACCACCATCGCTGAAATGTCCCGTCGCCGAAATGGCAGCGCCGAATTGGCGTCACTGAACTGTCCTAGACTGGCCTAAAAGTCCTCTAATTATGACATCACTCACAAAAAAATGCACCTCCTAACCAAAAATTTTTTTTGAGTGCAAACTACAAGACTTGCCGAGCCTTTTGAGCTTTTAACCAGGTCTGTAGCACTTACCAGACCGGAGAAATTCCCACGCAAAGCCACGTGCAATCCAGCTGTTTGTTCGCGAACCACTTGAATTAACCCAGGTGCGAAAATGTTAATGATCCTACAACACCTTCCTTGAAAATTGTTTGAAGCAGTAAATCCATGATGTGCAATGCACATGTTTACTCAAAAAAGTTTTGTCTGCTTATGAAAGTCTATTAAAATTTGTTGAATCTTGTTGCGCAACCCACTGAAACTAGTATTCGCATGTCAACGTAGTTTACAGTAGCAACTGGGTTTGACATCTCTCATTTAAAGCATAACACCACTGGAGAAAATGCAAAGAATGCAAAACTTACATGAAAAGGCAAAGCAGTGATATAGTTGTCACCATCTTCACTGTACATGTATACAACACCTTCTGCCACTATTGCAACTCCTCTGACTGTACCAGCAGCTTCTAATTTCAATCTGGGTAAATCAAATTGATGCAGGTCTTCTCCATTCACAGAGAAACTACACCAAAGGACCTGTTTAAAAGATTTGAAATGCTAAGAGCATTATCATGCTTGACATATATTGATGTCATGAACTGAAATGTTTGGAGTGCAACATGCTCAATGTCATCCATTAGTTAATCACTACGTACATTAACTGTATGTAGTAAGGGTGAGCAATAAGATAAAAAGAAGTAGCAAACCGCTATAAAAACAATATCTAATGTCTGCAACAGCTATTGCTGTACAGAAAAAAACATGAATTACAGGAGCCAGAAACAGCTTTTGACAGCTAGTAACTTCAACACACATAGTTTTCAATACTGCTGTTGCAAAAGTTAAAATCTAAATAACATTTAATTCAGTTGACATATTTTGTGATGTTAAATTTCATTGTCTTTTCACAAAAGCCCTGTGATTTTATCCACAATTTGGATCAACTATCACAAAATCCTACATAAACCAAATAATATCAGCCTTAACACAATTGCAGTTCATTTTAAAAACAAGCTTAATTTACTTCCTTAGACTAGTATCCAGACAACTGCCACCTGGGACAATTCCGGTTAGCAGTTGTCCTGGGTAGCAATTTGTCCTGCATGGCAGCACATCAGAAGTCATAATGTTGCGATAAAATAGGAAAAGTAGGCCATAGGAATATTTATTTATTTAGAAACAAAGACCGATACATGAACTACAAAGCTGTGAATGCAGGTTTTTGTGAAAAAATGAAAGTTACTTGCGTACCACCTGGAAGACCTTCGCTTACCACAGGTTGGGAACCCCTGTTGTACACAAATAAGACTTCAAAGTCAGATAAAAAGTTTCACCATTTTTGTTAAAACAATTGTTTAAAACTAGTGACCATTTGTGCACAACAGAAAATAACACACAGTTCACTTCAAATCTTCTGCAATTGCATTTGATTTACTGTGTTTCAAAAAAACAGTATTTGGAAGCACTCAAGCAGAACTTTGTGTATATGTAAATGCCTTTGGTCTAAGCTGATTTCTATTTTACATATATGAAGTGACTGAAATAAACAAGTATGGGCAAAAAGCTGCACCATCCACATTAGTATTGTTGTTGTCTCATAAAAAATGGTGAATTTGTTGAGATGGTTAAAAACGTGTGGCATGTTGCACTGAACATTAAATCATTTCAAGCAATGGACACAATGGTGGGTTCCTGTCTCATGCAAAAACACAAAATTCAGTAACAGTTAACACCCAACACTTTGAACCAACAGTATTACCCAAAGCTTATATTAACATTTACTATTTTGATAAGAACTTTCTTTCAAATGGGGTTTGAATCCTTCCATATACACAAAAACATTTCTAGTCTTAGAACACAATTTTTTTTACTTTTTGATGAACCCAGGCTTTTTTAAGGTGTTTTAGGGATCCGGTTCGGGTCCCTAGAATCAGAGAAATTATCATCGGGTCTCTAGGATCAGAGAAAATTGGGTCCCTAAAATCAGAGAAATCAGGTCCCTATAAGTCCAAACCAAGTACCTAACATTTTCCTTAAAAAACCCTGGATGAACCCAAACCCATTGGAATGGATTATATTATCCATTATGATGCCTTGCCCAATTCATTTGACTGTCAAAGTAATCATCACCATTCTTGTTATTATTTATCATCACCAGTAACAGATCTAGGTTGACTGTTTGCAGAAGGGTCAGGCAGAAAAGAGGGTGTCAAAATTAAGAGAAATCTAAGTAAAGAGCAAAAACGTTAATCCAGTTCTTTGGGAAAGTGATCTGGAAAAGGGGTGCCATTGTCCTTTAAGGCAAGGCTTCTCAAACTTTTTGTTCTGCAACCCCATCTTAAAAACGGTTTTTCTATGCAACCCCTTCATGGATAGCTTAAGATCAGCTTTGTCCAACCCAAATGACTTACTGAGCCAAAAATTATGTCACTGTCTTAACACTTTCGCACCCAGGTTAATTCAAGCAGTTCGCGAAAAAACAGCTGGATCGCATGTGGCTTGCACAGGAATTTCTCCGGTCCGGTAAGTGCTACAGACCTGGTCAATAGCTCAAAAGACTTGGTAAGTCTTGTAGTTTGCACACTGACAAAAAAAATTTTTGGTTGGGGGTGCGTTTTTTTTGTGATTGACGTCATAAGTGGAAGGCTTTTAGACCACCTTGGCCAACTTCACATGGCCCTGGGCATAAACCGCTAGATGGTAGTATTTTGCTGAAGTTTTTATTGGAAACTAGGCTACACTCTGAGTCTTTTGATACTTTGGATGACCTGCTGGGGTTTCGGCTTGAAAAGTTATGATCTAGAGTAATAAAATTTTTTGACTAATTAGATAATTAATTAATTTGTTTATTTTAAATCATAACTTTTGACCAGAAACGCTAGAAAATCGATCAAAGGCTCAAAAGACTCTGACTTGAGCCTAGTTTCCAATGAAAACTTCAGCGAAATACCTTGGCCTGGCAGTTGGGCCCTAGGCCAAGGAACATGAGCCAAAATGGCCCAAAAACTACTTCACTTATGATGCCACTCACAAAAAATGGACAAACCCCAACCAAAAATTTTTTTTCGAGTGCAGACTATAAGACCAGCCAATCCGTTTGAGGGTTTGAACAGCTCTCTAGTGCAATCAGCGAAGGAGCTATGGCGTTGGTAAGGTAACTGGCAACTGCTGGTTTTAGGCCGATTTCAAAGTATGAATATATCGTACCCAGTTCTCAAAGTGTTAACCAGGGCCACACATTGAATGGCATATTAATGAGGGCTACACATTGAATGACTTACTTTGATCTTAGCAAACCAAATTTAGCTTAACACTTTGAGAGCCGNCGTACGATGTATTCATACTTTGATTTCGGTCTAAAAAACAGCATTTTTTGGTTGCCTTACTAACGCCTTAGCTCCTCCGCTGATTGCGCTAGAGAGCTGCTCAAGGGCTCAAACAGATTGGCCAGTCTAGTAGATTGCACTCGGAAAAAAATTGGGGGCTGGGGTTGCAGATTTTTTGTGACTGACATCATAAATAAAGTAGTTTTGGGGTCATTTGGCTCATGTTGCGAGTGACATCATAAATAAAGTAGTTTTGGGGTCATTTGGCTCAAGTTTTCATTGGAAACTAGGCTCGAGTCCGAGTCTTTTAAGCCTTTGATCAACTTTCTAAGGTTTCTGGTTAAAAAGTTATGATCTAAAATAAACAAATTAATTAATTATCTAATTAGTCAAAAATTTTTACTACTTTAGATCAAAACTTTTCAATCCGAAACCCCAGCAGGTCATCCAAAGTATCAAAAGACTCGGATTGTAGCCTAGTTTCCAGTAAAAACTTCAGCGAAATACTACCACCTGACGGTTGGCCAGGCAAAGTGGGCCAAGGTGGCCTAAAAGTCCTCCACTTATGATGTTACTCACAAAAAAAACGCATCCCCCAAGCAGAAAAACTTGTTTTCGAGTGCAGACTAGAAGACTTGCTGCGTCTTTTGATACTTTGACCAGGTCCGTAACCTGTACAAGAGCGGAGATATTCCCGCGCAAAGCCACGTGCGTTTAGGCGTTTTTTTTTCCAAAAATCCCCGAAAGCAGTCGGACGCCAAAGTGTTAAGCTAATGTGCTGAAAGCATTCGAATCCTAACTGCAATGGAAACATACATAATAAAGTGGCACTGAGGACTACCTGCATCAAAAATGTCAAATTAAAGATTATCAAAATAATGACAGGTTGTTAGCATGTAGGATACTTTTACTACAGCGAAAACCTAAACTGGGCCGCACAAAACTTTCGATTGGACAGAGCTGGCTTAGATGTTAATGATACATGTAAACGTCCCATTATAAATCTCAAGAGGCATTGTTGTCCATGGTGAAATCATACAAATGCACACAATACAGAAACCATACAGCAATAAAACAACCACATGATGAAAACAAAGACGCAAAAAAATTATCAAAAAACAGTTCAGTTTATAGAAGTCACCAAACACAACTAATGGGATGGATGTACTTGATGATTCTTACACAAATAATCCAATCATAGATTGATACAATTAACCAATGCAGCAAGAAAGACATTCTCAGCATTTGTCAAATACCATCAGTATTTTGGACTTGATGATTATCAATTTTTAGAATGCTGACACAGTTATGTTATGCAAACGGTTAAGAGTTGATGAAAAACTGGATCAAAAATGACTGGTTATTCATTTCTTGTTCTTATCAAAAAATCACATGAACTATGTTTCGAAAAGTCCAGTTGCAAACTTTTGTCGTTTAAAAACTCCAAAAATTCATCCTGGGCTTATAAATGGCAGGTGTGTGGCCTTCTGTATTTTAATTGTGTAGGCCTGTGGTTTGCAGATCCAACTTTTCCTGAATCAAACTCCACAGTTCTTTTGAAACTGTGTATATATAAAGTTTTTGACTTTGATCTAAAACTACCCAGTGTGATCTCAAAGCAATTAGTCAGCCCCTAGCCTCAGGGGCGTAACGAGGTTGAATGGCGCCCAGGGAAAGAAACAAGTTTGGCACCTCCATGTTCGAACCAGCGGTCTTTCGAAAGCAAATGTGCTGTATTGAAGAAAGTAGCCTACTTGTGACATTCTTGGGACTTTTCGGCACCCCCGCAATGATTTGGCGCCTAGGGAATTGTTCTCCCTTTCCCCCCTCCTTATGCCTCTGCCTAGACCTACAGTTCTAAATACAAGCATGCCTTTATGTTGGAATCAATGCAACAAGGTCAATACTGGTCAGTACCTTAAAACAATCATGATGTAACAAAGCATAACTTGTTGTGCTTGGTTGAGTACTATATTTGATAGCTCCGACAGACATCCT
>JGI24158J21664_10006097_pt1 | contig 15847 bp, 7 predicted proteins | sample Ectturendosymbi3_FD_21664 | JGI IMG/M metagenome (IMG submission 21664)
CCACTGGAGGGGCCAGTTTTGCAACAAGGGGAGCTGTCAATGGTCTGTGTAGGACTTTCAGAAAGAGACCTGAAAAATTTTGGGGGGGCCACTAGGGGGGCCAGGCAAAATTTTTGGGGGGCCGTGGCCCCCCTGGCACCCCCCTAGCTCCGCCCCTGGTGGTAAGCGAGTCGCAACTTGGTCCACACGTTGTGCTTTAACGTCTTTAAGCCGCCACACATGTGCAAGGTGTTTGTTTTTTGAGCACAGATAAGAAAAATCAGATGTGCAACTTATAAAACCGTAGGCCATGTGTTGTGTCAATCATTTAACCTTGACATTTCCGGTTGGTTTGCCTGCAAAGATTGATAATCCTGTTCCCGCCAGCCAAGCACGATTTCAACAATTCCGTGCCTGTGAACGCTTCTGCGTCGAAGGCAGCAGCAAGCGCAATGACCATGGGGCGCTCTAGTAATGATTTACAATCTTTTACTGAGCCCACTTTTAGAGCGTCCACATCGTCATTTTCAGCTAAGGATAGCGCTTTTCCATTTTTTCCTCGTAGCAGTGCGAGAGGGGACTCGCAAGTGGATTAGCCTAGGGCCTCGCATCAGCTAAATCCGGCTCTGCCAATTTGCCAGTACAAAAATATGTGACTGTGATAGAATGTTGTGATAGAATCATCACAATAATCTTAAAAACATTAGATTTTGCCGAGTGGGTGTGAGCAAATGGAGAGTAACCGTTTTGCAAGTTTGCATTCACGTTATTTTCATTTGTTAAAGAGCTTGTTCACAATACACTTGCTGCGATAGTTGCAGCAGAACAGATTTTGTCTTATAAGGCAGTGCATCCACTTGTTGCATTTAATGTCAGAAAATGTTTGTCAATACACTTGCACTTTGATTCATTTTCTTCAATATGGAAACGTACGCCAAAAAAAAACGGAATGAAAATGTACATTTCGTAGCATCATTTCCCTTCTGATAATGAATTTGCATCTATATATTTAAGTGGTCATATGGGTTACCCTGGCTGACTTGCCAAAGGGTTTAAATTTCCGTTTGTGAAGTTTCAAACAAACTAGATCACTTTACTGATTTCGTGTATGTTTTTGTTGACCATGGCGTCTAAATAGCATTTGGCGCTGCCAGTTTGTTGTTTGCATACAAGGAGTTCAAAAACATTATCTAAAGAACAACTGTTTTCAGAAACACGGAAAAGCATGTTTGCAGCAACATGGAAAAGTTATAGCCCAGGGGTTCCCAACCTGTGGTACGCGTACCACTGGTGGTACACGAAGGTCTTCCAGGTGGTACGCGAGAACTCCCTTTTTTCGCAAAAACCTGGATTTCACATCGTTCTAGTTTACGTATAGGGCTTTCTTTCTACATAAATTAATTTTCCTGTTGCTTGGTATTCCTATTGTATCGCAACATCATGACTTTCGATGCGTTGTTACAACTTTCGAGCAAACTTACGCTCCGCATCGACCAATTGGTGGAAGGTAAACAAAAACAAAAATCTCATTAAATTTAGTTGTGGTCTTTTATTGTTATTTTAATGTATATTATTCTTCTGCATATACTACGATTCGATCAAATTAGTTGTTCTGGAAGAAGTGGTACGCGTTGACAATACGGGATGCCCCAGTGGTACGAGATCGCAAAAACGTTGGGAACCCCTGGGTTATACTGTTCGCAAACAAGTACATTGCATTGAATCACGAATAAAATATTGCATGAAATCACGCAATAAAACATTAAAGACAACCAGTTTGGTGTCAAGCAACAACATGGCACTGACATGTGTATTTTTTACTTAACAGACTGCGTCGTATTTTGTAAGCAACTATACCCCAGTGTTTTCAGCTTTCTTAGATGCATCTAAAAGCATTTGACAGAACTAACCACAACCTGCTGTTTGCTAAATTAATTACGCGCAATGTACCTATGTGCGTAGTAAGATTGTTGATGAGGTGGTATAGACAACAAACCATGCAAGAAAAATGGGTTACCTACTTTCCATCCCCTTTGCTGTAGCCAATGAAGTAAGGTAAAGATGAGTTCTGAGCCCATATTTATTTACTGTTTACCTTGATGAACTCTCACCAGCTAGATTCAGCCAGGGTGGGATGCACTGTAGGAAACATGGTTGTGAATCATCTTATGTTTGCTGGTGATATTTGTGTGTTCGGCCCCAGTATCATTGGACTAAAACGTCGTCTGAATATTTGTGATGACTATGCTGCTGAACACGAAATCGCCTTTAATTGTAACAAAACAATTGGTGTTTTTTTGCCCCAAAAAGTATAAACAACCTGCTCCAGCAAATGTATACTCAATGGTGCACGGGTACAATTTTCTGACCAAGTGAAATACATTGGCTTGTGGCTAAATGCCTCACTGAAGGATGATGATGCCATTCAGAGACAAGTTAAATCGCCGTATTGTACAGCAAACAAGCTCAGAGGCACTTTAGATAATGTTCTCCTACAGTAAAAGACACCATTTCGTGCCTATTGCATGCCAATGTATGCTTGCCAAATGTGAAGCGAATACACACAATCTATGGTATGAAGCGCTTACATGTTGCTTATGACAATGCCTACCGAATCATGCATTACCTATACCCAGAAATGCAAGTGTTCGCCCAAACCAAGTTAACGCTGCGCATCTTCATCTAACTTTTTTATCCGATCACTTCAAATGTCTGATGATTTTTACAAACTGTTGGGCAAAGGGAAACCTTCATTATTCCTCAATTATTTAACCCTCCTGTATGACGGTGACCAACTGCAGTTAGTTGTTGGTATATTTTTTCGGTGTTCGTGTCTCATCAGTGTTGCTTATTGTGTGGCAACAAAAACCTTCTGTGTGCTTTGTGGCGCCTCAGGATTTCGGTATTTTTTTGTGATTCCTCTATCATCTTCAACATGTAGACGAGGTGTGCAAGCCAAACACACAAAAAGTGAATATATACAACAGGTAAAACACAAACCGTCAAACTCTGCTTTAAATTAAAAAACAATTGGCTGCCAACAATTGGCTCTTAAAGTATGAGAAAACTTGAACCCGTTCCTCAACTGCGTCCCAAACCCCAAAAAGTACAGGCCAGCAAGCATGAATCCATCTCTGGCTTCGCCTGTGCCTTGCCGAGATAAAACGTTGTAACAGATTGAAAGAACATAAATAACTACGCAAATTCCTTTTACCGATTTCTGACAAAAATAACCAACTTTCAAAAGTGGAAATAAGAACGAAAAAATTGAAAGATATACTTTTTAGATTAACATCTAATTGACATAAAAAGTGGTTTCCACAAAACTACATTTCTATTTTCGGGCCTCACGCACTGATGATCCATGAAAATAAGGGCGCGCAATTTGCGACATTTGTTTTTTTCGGCAGCATTACGGTTTCTAATGGTTCGTTCATTGTTTCCAAATCACATTTTTGCGACCTTCATCTGAAAATTTAATAGTGTTTCAGTCATCCTCTCTTATGCCTTTACGTTTTTAAGCATCGTATAAGGTTTCTTGCAGCTATTTCCATCATTGCCAAAAGGCACGATAGTCCATTAGAAAAGTGAAAACAATTACGACCCTGTATTCTTCCTAGGTTTTGCCCTAGCGAAATATACTCAATTAACCACATGGCTTCGATGAAGTTATATTTCTGCTCCATCTTTTCACATCTTCATCAAAACCATCATGCATGGGCGGTTATTGATCCAGTAAGATCTTTTAAACTAGCATGCAATTAAATTGCGTAACTGCGCCAGCACCAGGGTGACGACAAGCGGAGAATTAGCTTCAAGACCGCTGCAGGCAGGTAACCTTAATAAGATTGTTTGTCTATAAATTCTGTGCTGGTGTTGCCACGATTTTCTTGTCAGACACTCCTGTGCAAAATTCATTGCACGGATGAATCGAAAATGTAATTGACGTATCATCTACGCTTCATCTTGTAGAGCGTCGGCTTGGATCAACGTCAAGTAAGGACCGAACCGATTCGAATCTGTCAGGTTAATACAGAAAAATGGCAGCCGCAAGTGACTTCCTAACTACAGGCAGTCGAAACGACGCGGAAGACATCTGGAAAAGATTAATTTCCGCTTATTAGCAACAAATCCAATTTGCATTAATTTTTCAAAGATTTTCGGTTGCACATTTGCTTGAGGAGAAAAGGTTTGCGATCTATGTGGAACGCCACAGTATCTTCAGTTTTGTGCGAGTGAACCTTCGCAACACACTGCTGTAACAACTCCCAGTTGAATCAGGTCGGTTGAGCAATGCGCAACACGCAGGTGACACGGCTAACCAGGCCCTAGAAATTTTGTCAAGGTGTTTTCCAGCAGTAACTCTTGACCGGTCATTCTTATACTCTGGCTTTACTTCCACATCGCCAGACCAGGAGCCACACTTTACAGACGTAGACTGTCCTTGGAAAATTTGAAAACAAAAAATCCGGCTTGTTGTCCTGCAAAAGCCTACAAAGTATAGCAACACTGTCAGTCCACTCTAATCAGTGACTTGCATTATTTTTTATCTGCTGCTTTATTATTTAAATGATGCATGGACGTGGAAACTTAGCACAAGCAGTTGAAAGTCTTAAAAGAAATGCGTTAATTTCAACCACCGCATTTATTCGATTTTCTTAGCCGCGCTTGATTGTGAACTATACTTGTACATAGGTCGCGTGAAATGAACTCTTAAAAAAGTAATGTAAGCTGCCCTTGGATATAAACCGCATCACTAAACCTTTTAAAACCTGCGATAAGAAGCCAATATAGCAATGTCACAAAAAGCACACAATATAATGATGCCCTCGGGTTTTAGTTTTCACATCACGCGTCATTGTCATCATCGTCATCGACACTAGTGTTCTTGGCATTTCCGGCGGAAACAGCATCAGTATGTTTGTTTCGTAGACGCGAAGTGAAAACATCTCAGCATACTGCACAGCCTGCAGTGATGAATGAACTGGTTAAGGACAAAAGAAAAAATACGCTTCAGCATTGTGTACAACTCGCGTGAAATGATGACAAAAGTATAAACACAAGCCGCGGCTTAAACTCAAACGAATAAGTTCTAACTGCTGAAAGGTGAAACATAGCACTTACACGTTCAGGCAGAAAACGACCGAAAGCTTGTAAAATCTGCAAGGGTTTACACAACGCAGCAAGTGATTCGTAAAAAAACAATTCAATCTATTGACCCCGCACCTAAAATAAACATTAAATTTACAATGATAACACTTGCAGAGAAGATGTCTAGCTCAAGAACTAAATTTTTTCTTCTTAGAAATTGTTTGTAGGTACACTTATTTTCCTTCCATGTTAGTAACGCATTGTGGTGTACTATAATAGATTTTAGTAACGTAAATTGTGGTGTAAGTATAACGTTTTTACACTATTTGATATGCATTTAGAAAAGAATGCAACTTCAATTTCCAATCGAGGTGATAATTTTCCGATTGTTTTAATGCTGCGTAGGGCAGAAAATACGCGCTGATATTAAAAAGTGAGATTACGGTCAAGAAGCAGTCAAAATTTGCAAAATATTATAAACCCAAATTGAAATAAATGTTAAGAGAAGCAAGACATGCTAATGTAGGCCTTGAATCTCACACTGCATCCATACCATAAACAGCAGCTGGCTGCAAACCATGTGAGAAGTCACATTTTTACAAACGTTCGCTTGACAACTTATAAATGAGCTCCTGTTGCATTTCATGACCTCACATTCATTTATACTTATTCATGTATATAAAATTAAGCACCCTAATTTTCGTGTTTTTCATCAGCATTTCTCTCAACTCGTAAAGATATAATTGTTTTCTTAGCTTGGAAAAAAAGTACAAACTCGATATATGTTGAAAATGAAAAAAATTAGCGATATTTCATACATCGCTTAATGTTCGTGCTCAAATGCTTTTGCCATTTCTTCATTGCCTGACGAAGATATTTACTCACTATCGAAAAATTGACTAGTGTCTTTCTCGTTTTACGTTTCAACACCAGTCAGGCTTTAAAAAAGTACTGTATACTGAAACACTGGTGTCGCGGAAACAGAACGATTAACAGCTGTTTGTCGAATAATCATTTCGGAAGAAGTTGAAATAATTTGCTAAGATCCCATGGCTACACACAACCAAAAATTCAAAAATAAGCCAAGAGGTTTATTTCCTTTGAAGTGTTAATCTACTTCTCTCCACAGCCTACCTGCTATTAAGTTTTGAGTCAGGATAATTGGTAAAGCTCCATGTTGATCTTTTGTGTTTTGAAGCCATAAGAGCGCTGGGATTNAGCTGAATTTTGCAATTAATTAAGTGAGATGTATGAAGGTTTAAAAACTGCTACCTTTCCACCATTTCTAACAGTTACATAAGAGCAAAAGGTGGNGAAGAATGCTCTTCAAAGATTAAAGGAACAAACCGCATGTGCTTGTTTGTTGAAGAGACTTGCATTTGCTTGCAAGACCAGGATGACACTTTCTCAATATTATAAATTAAATCCACGGATGTTGACAGACAATCAGCGATACACCACTATGTTTCGCAAAAGTTTTCGGAATATACGCCTGAGTAAAACAGTTTCGCCAGGGCTTATTACTAAAAGCGCCACGTCCGGGGTCGGGAAGAAAGTGTGCTGGCGCTTCATTAGCATGCCAGTTGAAAATCCATAATCGATCACCTTGCTCTGAATGACTTGCGGCCAACCCTTGCGCATGCGCCTGTGTGAAGTACTTACGAAGTATGCGACGCAAAAAAATGCCCGCCTGACAATTTCATTGTCTTTGAAAGTAGACGCCGTTGCGTGCGTTCGTAGAAGAAAAGGTCAAAGCAGCAGAAGCGTTTGAAAGAATTAACGAAGAGGTTGTCGCACTCTCGACTTGACTCAGGCTCACAGCGTCAGGAAAAATGAGCGAGTAGCACAGCAGGAAGTCAGAGCAGCATAAAAGCACAAAATGTGAGGAAGCGTGTTCCTGCTAATTGGATTTAGGCATCCCCAGCTGACAGGCAGTGTTGCGCAACAATCACAGCGTGAAATCGCAATACCGGCATTACCGTTTCAACCAGCCTGCAGAAAATTTCCAGAAACTTCAGATCATGCTGCGTATCCCAAAACTCGTCACAATCAACGTAACAGCTCATCAGGCTAACATTTGTTCCTGGTAGATATCTTGCGTAGACGAAGACAATGACAGCTGTACAAAACATCGGTTGTTGCTGCAGCTAAGCCACGACCTATAACAATGGCTGCAATAGCCGTTTCGACGATTAAGCACACGCAGAAATATGTTAATTTGTGCAAAATGAATTTAAGAATGTTTCTCTTAGCATCCGTGAAAAACTGTGTTTGAGGAAATGGGTCTGCTGAAGAAAAAGAAAAGGTCTGCTCTTCAGACTTTAGCCTGGTAAGTTCAAGGCCAGGTAACAGCAAAAAATCAACCGAGGATGAAACAATAACTTACCTATTGCACTACTTTCTAAAGTGCTTCGCTGCGGTGCCTGCATCACATTTCTACTCTTCATACCTTACAGTTCTTCTACAGCGAAATAAACAGTGAAACTGAATCGACTGCATCTCTTCTAACTTTATTCTATTCTTACTTCGTCCTTAGTCCCAGCAAACACTTCCGTTGCACAGTAAGTTGAAACGTGCTGCTGTCCTTTTGCGAAGTACCTTGACATTGAGCAAGTTCTTACCTCGGCTCTCTTACATTTAACCCCAGGAGACCAATTACCCAGAGGGCGTGTAACCCAACATAACTTCAATACTGAAAGGAAATTGCCGTAAAGACGCTTGATATTGCAGAAACCTGGTAACTCCAACTAATTATAAACACAGTCCAAAATCTAACCCTAAACCTTTACTCCAGATAAAAGCGCCTTGTGATTGGTCGTTGTGGTTGTTGTCAAGTTTAATCATCTATCTCCTAGTATCGCATGTCTCAAAAACAGCTTTGGTTCTCATGCTTGTGCATAAAAACAACAAACATGTTTTGAACGTACTGCTACGTTAATTCCATTTGCAGAAGCTCCTAAGCATCGCCCGTGTTCAGTAGGTGAACTTTGTAAGCTACGTTTTGCAGAAGTTTTCTATAAATTTTTTAATAAATTTAACTTTTTCTTGAAAATGAGATTTTTTCAGTTTGATTGTTCAAATTCTTTTTCGAAAAATTTGACAGCGTATTAGACGACTGAAAACCAAACTAAACATTTGGGTAAATGTGTAACAAGCTGATTGGCAAAAGAACTGAAGTACACAGCATTAATTGGCAAATTTTCGAAATCCTTAAATTTGTAGCTATGATGCAGGCGATTTGGGAATTGAAGACCCGAAAAAAGAGCAAGCAGTACTATCAAAGATGACCAATAGACCCAGACTTTTTTTGTCAAAGGAACCCAAACATTTTTGGTTTTAACTGCGTTGTCATAGTCAAGACCGACATTGCCACGATCTGGGCCAAACAACTTCATTGGCAATAGGGCCTGTGCCCAAGTGTTGGATATGCTTGATGCCTAGGATGCGCACAGAGCGTTACCTTGACTTGTATCAAAATCTTTTATTACTTCGTGTTCATTTGGGTGCGTTTGTTGAACACCAGTATCTCAGGCTACCACGGGCAGAGGATAAAGTATTCGTTAGAAATGCGGTATCGATTTGCGTATGGCTAGCTTGCCACCGGTGTCAAGCTTGCTGTACTCAAATCGATATTGCATTTGCAACGAAAAGTATTTTGCCAACTTTTCCAGATGATTTTAGCAGTCAAACTAACAGACTGACTACAAGTTTCAAGCTTTCGAAACATTTTAAATGGCTCTTTCAAAAGCAGTGTTTTGCAATCCAAAAGGAAATATCAGACACACGTAGATGGAGTCATCATTGGTTCACCACTGCATTGTAATGGCCAACATATGCAGGGGCCCTTTAAAATAAACACTGTTGACACAACAGAATACTTTCCCCACATACTTCTTCCTTAACTTGATGATTTTTTCTGTGTTTTTAACTCAAGGGACAAAATCGATCAGTTTTTCATTACCTTAAATAAACTTCATTCAAACATCAGTTTTTCAAAATCAGTAGAGACAGAAATGCATAAGTTCGGCATACGTGAGTGTTTGTCACAAACAGATGTACGGGAATAAAAGCACTTATTCAACGGAACAGTACTGATACAGAGCTTTAAAGCAAACGGGAAAGCTTGATTTCAGTGCAATAAGAAAATGTGCTCTCATCAGGCTGTCACATAGCGCCTAAGAGACTTGCAGCTCTTTTAAATTAAGCCACATAGTTCAAAGCACAAAACGTCTTTTTCTTCGCAATACATACCTTAAATGATTTATAGATAATCAAATGAAAATATTTATCGGCAAACACTACACAAAACTTTCATCGAAACAACCTAGATATTTTGACTTTTACTTGAAAAATCCGAATCCGTCTGTTTTTTTCGCTAATTTTTTCTGTTGACAATCGCCGTGAACTGTTGATCACAGAGATACTTCACAAAAAAGAAGCACACCAAAATCAACACAGAAGGATTATCTACCCTTTTATATCCTTTTGCTACACACATTATCATGACATAACTGTTTGAGACGCAAATTTCAATGTACTTACATTAAAAATTTTTGTTCAGTTCATAGTTACTTACCAACGTCTTTCTGGAAGTTCAACTTTTGCGCAAGTTTAGAGTAATTTGCCAAATACCTCTGCTATTGCACGAGTTTAGTTGTGTACATGGCTCATCATTTTTTGTTGGCTGCCTTACTTTTCGAAATAATCTATTGTGCTAATTTATGGGTATATGGTTGACCATATACCTCTCTCTTGCAGTGATTTGTGATTCAGTTATAGATTCAATAGTAATTGTGGTTGAATGTAATTTATTTCACTTTGGCAAAGTAATTTTAACTTAATTGCAATTGTTTCAAATTAGTTACATAAGTTTGCTGTACTTTAGTGGAATCCATTGACGGTGTATTGAATAATTTCATTTGTCTTGTCATCTCCACCATACTGATCAAAGCACTACCCACAAGCTATAGTTTGAAGCGGCAAAATCAGGGTTTTAGTAAGCACGAATTGGTGTGGGACTTTTACTGCGCGAAGAGGAAACGTCTTAGGCATACTTCTTTTAGCTTACTGGTTGATAAAACAAGGATTGTTCGAAACTGTTCAATACAGACTAAGTAACAACACATGATTCCTTCCATGTTTTGCTCCTTGTAATTAAAAAGCAGTAGAGGATTCAAGTATTTTTAGTTTTAATTTCATTGAACTTTTTCCGATATAATTGTGATTCTAACTGCACATAGCAATTTTTGCAGGCATGTGATTTTAATTGCAATTCCAATTGAAAAAAAGTAATCAACTCCTTCCCCGCTGCGGGTCATCTCCAACCAGTCTTACACTAAGATTTTCGATGTCGCAAATTCTGTTATTGTTGAATTGCGTGCTTCGTTATAATGTTACTTCATTCCCCGGTTGATAATTATCATTGGATTAAAAACAGTCTCAAATGCCTCACAAAGAAGCGGAAGTTTTGCAGCATTGTTTTTAGCAATGGTGAAGTTTTCACCTGATACACAAGATGTTAATGCCGTAATGATCTTTCGCTTACTGTTGGGTTTTCTGTCAAAGCCGGAATTGTTGTGCCGGTGGTCGGGAACATGTATTAAAATTAGGACACTCACAGCAAAGGTGTTTAGCAGTGGCATACGTTCGTGAAAAGGAGCCTTTTGCACAGTATTCGTTTAGGTTTCGTAATCATTGTAGGAAAATCATTATCAAAATTCAATGCCTATTTACAAAAATATCCAACTGCAAATCCTGCAATGCTCACTTGGCGGCAGGCCGGGGAAAAAAATCTGAAAGAGCGGGAATCAGAGAAACGTCGCATTTTTTTGCGAAAAAACTCCTGATGCCTGCTTTGGAAAGATCGGGTGCAAAACATGGTCCATCTCCAAACGTAGTCGAAGAGTTCTGTAATAGCTACTGCTCATCATTTAGAATAAACATAGGCTAACGGAAGCTATTTTCACATGGAGGGGGGCCGGAAAACCCTTTGCCTGATAATTAATTTGTCATTACCCCTATATTTGAGGTGGAGTGTGACCAAGCCCGTAGCCACAGGGGAGCAGTCGGGGACAGTGCCCGCCAAAATTTCTCCCAAAATTTTCTTGTTCCCAGAAAAATTTGTTTTAAAAATATAATAAAAACAAAAATCGTGCCCCCCTAAAATGTTTTTTGCCCCTCAAAACCTGGCTACGGGCCTGTGTGTGACTAAAACTTTAGTGGAAAATTTTCTACGTTGTCTGAAATGTTTCGAAACTTCCCCAAGTCTTTCTTAAAAACAAAGCGAAAAGCACCAAATCTTATCATTGATTTTTTTCAACCGGATTTAGCCAAAAACGCCCAAAACAGATTATCTCCAGTTATTCTGAATGTACACGTTTCATGCCTCAACTTGTCCCATTTTCTCTGCATCCTCATTTTTCCCTGTACATCGTGATTTTACTTTCTAAATTACAAATGCTGCCCTAATTTACTGGATTTTCATATATTTCCAATCGCTCGGGAGCAGATGATACCCTAGAGTAGCCCCCGCCTCGTACGCCTATGAAGATGGTATCTGCATGTACAAGACTTTTCAAAGTGGTGCTACAGGTGTGGTGAATGTGAAAATATTTCAGTCAAGTTTTTAAAGCCAAAAGCTTTGATTCGCGCTGATGTTCGAAAAGTTGATAGTTATATTGAAAATCTAGAGGTTTTCGTTAGCTGAAGCTATGCATAGATAATAAAAGACTAATCCTTTTGCGTATGATTTGGCAAGCGAATAAAACCACGAAGTGGTAGGCGGATTAACACAGTTGATGGCATCTAGATCTTTATCTAATACTAGATCTGCTGAGCGGAGTTTTGTAGCAAAGTCAAATAAAAAGCATTCGAACCTTTGGACTACGGAAAGCGTCTTGTAACAAACGTATGTCCAGCGCAGTGCACCTCTGCTTAATTGAAAATGTTGAGCTTGCGTTTCACGTACTGCTGATATCTGAAAAATTAAAATTGCCCGTTGCGTAATGGAGTTTTGACACACCATTATCGGTACCATACGATCTAATCAAAGTTTGGGGACACTATGATTTACGCAACAAAACATTTACAGGTCACTTTCGTCATGCAAGTTTGGTCTTTCCCCGCGCTGAACCGTTGCGTAACTTCTGAACAGGACGATAGACCTGCGCCTCGGCACTTTGGCCACAAATCTATATGGAGCTTTTGTGAGCTGACGTGATATAGATAAATGAACCGATGTTCCAAACCCATTTTCAACAATGCCAGAAGGTTTCAACGGCGGGTTGTTCAAAGTATTTACAGCAGTGGTTCTCAACTACCGTTCTGAGAGCCGCATGCGGCTCCGACGCAACCATTGTTCGGCCCTCAGCAGTCTTTCAACAACACCTGTAATATTGTGTGCAACAGACCTCACTCTGCAATAAAACAAAACGTGTAAAATGAATTGTGTTAAAATTTCTTTAGCGTGGCTCTCCAACAAAGTTGTAAGTCTGGATTTGGCTCGTTCAGCGAAAAGGTTGAGAACCACCGATAATACAGCCTTAAGTTGGAGAAAAAGTGCATGCCCTGTCATGATCTTGCTACAGAAAACTCTGACATAATCAATTAGGTTGTGTATATCCTCAAGCACAGGGTTTCTCAAACGGGGCCCTCGGCCCCCCTTGGAGGCCACGGAGCGGTTCTCTGGGAACCACGAGCAGAGGCCTGCACCAGGTAGCTTTACCGTGATATTGCATAACCCAAGCGTCACGATATATTAAGAGTCTTTTGAAGGGGGCCACGGCTCATGAAAGTTTGAGAACCACTGCTCAAGGACCTAGTCCTAAGCTGTCGTTCAATAACACAACAACTCTGCCGTGTTTTAACACTAACGGATGTTGTTGATGAAAAGTTTAAGAAGACTAAGATTGGCTCCTCTCGTAGTAGGCGTAAGTTGTGTTAACTTTGATTGACGAAACGGCTTAAATCTACCCTGAAACGGTGTACAACCTAGGAAGAATGGGTTTAACATACCGAATCGGACAGGCTTGAAAGCAAATGGCCTCATTTATTGCAGCATACACTTGCAACGTGTTTACAAACAGGAAACAACGCACCTTACCGCAAAAATGGCAGAAAAGTTCAGCTCAAAAGTGTTCCTTAGGAATTGTTACGATTGCGATCGCAAAAAGCTTTTGAGTGTTTTGTTTGGAAAAAAAATTTCCACATACTTAATCGAAGTACGCATTAAGCAATGAAGACACAATTAAACCTGCCCGCGTTTTATCTGAACGTTGATTTCGTTCCGTAAGTTGCAATTGGAGCTTCCAGGGATTGTGCGGTCTAAGACCAATGCACTCGTCTGAACCTTCATCATGAGTTTCTGTTTCTCTGTGGCCTTGAATTTACGTAAAAGCAAATCAATATTCATAGACAAACGATTGTGCTGAAGCGTACTGTGAGCGTCTGTCATGCGATTTCGAGCGTTTGCACCTGCTACATACTGGCGAAGAACGTTTGCGTTTTGACGAGCTGTCAGCGCAACTAATGCGTTCAAAAGTATTGTCGTGCATTAAAAAAAAGTTTCATGTGACCCGTGGTGCCATCTCAATACAAATAAGAAAAATTAAAATTAGATTCTGAAAACGTAGGAAAAAGAGTAACTTTAATTTTTCCACGCAAAAAATACAAACGAAATTTACAAGATTTGGTGCAGAAGATAGGCGTACTTTCCTGATTCTGTTTCTTCCCTGACTAAATCTTTAATCCGTTGTGGTCAACAAATCCACTGCTCTCGCCTGCAAAAAGGGGTTTTACACACCACTGGATTCGCAGCTCGATGCCGAACATTTCACTTTGACATGAAACGTTCTTTGCGTCGCACCATGTTATATTTCCCTCGCTCCGAACCGAACATGCGTTTGCGCAGCATGCAAGTCATCATCAAGTTTGCTCTTCAAATGAGTGCCCGCAGCCGTTCGCGAACAAGGTTACGTGCAAGTAAGGTTTCGTCGCAGCAGGTCTTATTCCTAAAGCAATTCGTAACGTTTTCCAATCGGCCGCAAACAGATCTTTTATTTCTTTTTCCTCCTCTAAGCTTCCCTCCTTAATTGTTCCTTAATGTGAGTTTCTTCTATATTTTATTAAACCAAACGACAAGACTTCGACGTAAAATATTAATGAGTGCGCCTGAATAACTGGTAATGTGGCACGCTGTGCCCTCCAGATTTCAACATCGACCCCTTGACTCCGGCACATCACTCGCGACTACTGTTGAACTACGCGAACGCATTCGAACCGATGGCTGACAACCCCGTTGCTTATCGCAGCAAACGAAACGTTTTGCTCTTATAGCTATCTACATCACGTATCAATTTCAAGTCAGGGATACACTGTGGAAATACGAACGCAAGTACGTCCAACAGTGCTCCCACTTCATTTTTTAAACTCTTGTGCGTGGCTAAACGTTTTACTGAAACTTTTATAAGATCTTTGAAGCAGAGTTTTTTTTCACTGCGTAAATCAAACAACTTGATAATTTCACAACCGTTTAGGTATTGGATTGACTTTGATCATGAATTTCCAGTCAAAACCAGAACAGGAAAATCGCATAAAATCAATCGTTCTTTTCCAATCTGGTCACTGTGGGTTATAAACATGCCCACATCCTATAAAAAACTTCTGCCGGGGTTGTGGACGTGTAGGCAAGCACTTTGAGGTGCTGAATAAGAACTCATCGTGTTTTTTTCTCTTGCGATTGAAGCTGTAGATTTCTGAAAATCGGTGCTTATTCCTCTTTCACTGCAAATATGAGATACAATTGCAGAAAGCATATTCGTGAAAGTCGCCTTTCGAAGACGAAAGACAATTCATGATATTTCTGTCCGAATGATAAGAGTTTTTTTTTACTACAACAAGCAAAATGTCTCCCAGCAAATACGCCACAGTTAATTTTTAGCAGATGATTGTCTTCAACTTGCGGATTAACGAAATTTAAAATATGCAAAATAGCAACTATCACTTGATTTACATCGCATAAAGACCAAGGAAATGTTGACAGAAACACTGAACAACATAATATATATGCAACAAAACACTGAAGAAAGTCACAGTTATTGCCTTTTGGGACTGAGTCGTCTATCGAACATGGCCATCAAAACTGCGGTTTGCTGAAAATATCCGGAGACGACAGAGCGACGCGACGCTATGAAGTCATGACTTCAACTTTACGTCAAAAATGTTCAATCGATTGAGCGCCGAGTCGCAGCTCGGCCGAAAGCGAAATTCATTCCCGGAGACACGGTCCTGCTCTGGATTTTCCTGTTCGACGAACAATCTCGTTTAACGGAGGCTCGACGCTTGTGCTGACAAATCCCCAAAGGTGTGAAGAATAGGTTCTCAACGCCTTTTGCAATTACTGGTAATATTCAGCCTGCACTTGCTCGACTCGTGAAATAATTTCCGAATTGAATCCCAAGAAGAATATAAATCGCTCAGGAAATAACGGTTATTTTCACAGGGATCGCGGAAATCTGCACTGATGTTAGTCCTGTTCTTGTTCATGGCTATACCTTTTGATGAAGCGAATTAAGATTTGTTAAATCAAAATTTGTTAATGCCCCTACCTCTTGATTAAGCGTTACCTTAAGTAAGTCTTTCTGCAACATATCAAAGTAAGGTAAAAGTAAGCAAGCTTTGTCATATTTTAGATAAACTTTTCCTACCAATAAAACCTGTGACGCGTTTGTCGCAAAACACCGCACGTAACACCCGGTCTGTGTAAGATATTATAAAACAA
>JGI24158J21664_10006098_pt1 | contig 15847 bp, 10 predicted proteins | sample Ectturendosymbi3_FD_21664 | JGI IMG/M metagenome (IMG submission 21664)
TAAAATAACGACACAAACGACCACAACTAAATTTAATAATATTTTTGTTTTTGTTTACCTTACACTAATTGGTCGATGCGTGGCGTAAATTTACTAATAGCACATCGAAAGTTATCATGTTGAGATGCAATAGTACAACAACATTTAATCTGTTAGAAACAAAGCCCAATACGTAAACTAGAAAGCTGTGAATCCAAGTTTGTGTAAAAAAATGGAAGTTTCTCGCATCCCACATGGAAGACCTTGGCGTACCACTAGTGGTAAGCGTACCACAGGTTGGGAACCCCTGAGCTAGGCATATAGGTTATATTTACGTTCAACGCTCCAAGCAATGAATGGTGACGCTTTACGCTCCAGCTTCAAATGCGTTTATTACCTCACAAACGTACCAAAGATGATCAGACGATATTATCCTACGTAACAGTGGCAGGTATTGCTCTGTCCATAAACTACAGGACAAAACACAATACGGATTAATAAAAACCACTGATTTCTAGTGTTTCACATTTCAATTTGGCGGTTGAAGATTTGTTTGTGGGGCTAAGCCAACAAAAGCAGCCCGTGGCGACAGGAGTGAATTCTGGGGCCCCTGTGTGGCTAAGCGGTAAACTTGCGGATATTTGTCTCATACGAGTAATCGCATGTTCCGAGCGCATACAAAAAATCGTGGCAATTTGTTCATTTAGTTAATTGTATTTATCTGTAATAACACCCGAAATAACCGGAAAACACACCTAGAAATTTTTGAAAAACGCTAAAATCACAAACCTACGAAAATCAAAATAATAGTAAATGACAGGGGGGCCCATTTTTTACATTTAGCTTGTCAGGGGGGGCGGCGCGCACCCATTACCCCCGTCAGTTACGCCACTGCTCTTTGTTGAACGATGCAGAAAGTCTAACAACGTGTGACTGCGTGCTTTGATGCAGTCAGATTGTTTAAACTCGTCCTTATTCACTGAACACTATAATCGCATCTTACTTTGTGACTGAGCGCACGGACGTTACAGTGTTTTTCGTTTGAAGACGTGCCATGCCACAACACATTCGCACTTTACCTGGCCTTGACCAAGGTTGGATTCAGTTTCCTACTCTAGATGCAGTGCTGTACCAAGTGTTACGGGTTAGCGAACAATAGTAACAAGGAAGCGTCTGCAACCCTGTTGTTCTTCCTCCAACCTCGCTATTTAATCGTTCTGTTGTGTCAGTTCGTATCAACCTGCATTGTGCAGACTGTGTGTGTGTTTGTACTTTATGGACTTCATGTCTCTTAGAAAATTTTAAAATTAAAACATTTACCAAGAAATACACTTGTTTTTACAACTGATTTAAAAACAGGGGGCGTGAAGCAAAGGAAAATTGCTTTAGGGGGGTGGCGTAAAAAAGGTTAAAAGCCACTGGTCTACTGTGAACGGCTCGATCGTATAACTGTGATGCAACAATAATGTTCTTTACAACTGCACAACAATGAACAACAAGTGACGCAACAACTATCAATATTTCTTGTTCCACTATCTGCACTTAACCTCGTGTATAGCTAACTGGCTTACGTGGAGTCTGAATGTGGCACGGTGATCTAAAATATTACATAATGATGCATCAACACACTGAAGCAAAGAATGATTTACCTTAAAAAACGGGGAACCGTCACGGAACTCTTCAAACTCATGGAACCCCAGTACATGTTTTGCGGAACCCGTGTTGAAGAGCACTGCACTGCGCAATAAATCACACAAATTCGTATGAGCACGTTGCAATCGAGTACAAAACTAACAATGGCAATGTATGGTAGCGCGTCTCCAAAGAGGTGAAGGTTTGAATCCATCCTCAAATTGTTAATAGGAGATTTCACGTCAGACTACGCATCTTCATCACTGCTCCTATAACCTGCAAGCAATGCTGACGGGTGAAACGCTGAAAAGGGCTAAAGCAAGAGCAGAGTAAGCAAACAAACTCAAAGCTAAAAGTAATATAAATAAGAACACAAACTGCGACAAATAAAAACTTGAAAATATGTCTCTCCCAAATAATTGCTTTCACTGGAATACGTTTAGTATCTGACGCCAAATTTCGAGCAACGCAACAGCCAAACAGCGCCGTCGTTATAACTCACTGAGCTTGGCACAATGAAAGAACAATTGCTGGCCGGAGGTGGGCAGCCAACCGATAGGCCAGGCAGTGTTTAAAAATTAAAAGTTGAACACTGCGGCGAGTGCAACACCGGTGGTTTCAAAATTTACATGCTGAACGCTCTCACAAGAGGTAACGATCTAATAGTTCACTGGGCTGTGAAACAGGCCAAACAACGCCAACGGATAAAGCATAAGTGTGCAAGAATCATTTCACACCGGGTACAATCATGCTTTGAATATTGATTTTTGCGTTAAGTGTGTGATACGATTTATCCTCACAGGAATCCAGAAAGTGAAAACGGGGTTGTTCTACGAAAGCAACAGTAGAAGCTTCATGTAATGCTGGTTTAGTTACTATGCCGTGACCCACTGAATAGTTCTAAAAAGATACCATAGATTGCGCATGTCGAGTTTGAATTCATTTGGCAAGATTTACTTTTGTCGTTATTTTTTTAAGTTTGTTTTGAATTATCGCAGAGATGAAAGCAGAGCAAGGATGTAAGCAAAGCTTTGAAAAAATAATGAAAGCATAGCCCAGTCGGCTGACTCTTCGAAAGCCTACAGCAAAAGTAGAGCTTTTAATTGATAACGTATGTTTTCAGAAAATCGTACAGGATGTATCAGGTAGTAAGCTCGTCGGTATTCTATTTCTAATGTTGCATTAACAAAAATTGCTTGGTGCTGTGCCAAAAATATTATGAGACATGTCTGAAGTGCCCTTCTACAGCATCCCAAAACGTAGCTCCTTTATGAGATGTTGTCTTTTTAGCAACATTTTCTAAACCTTTATTATGAAAACATTTTGGTGTGTTGCATATCTTATTGAGTAACAATGAACATCAAACATTTTTGAAACAGGTTTTCCCAGTGTGAAATTTATGCATCAGCTTACAGCAGTTAATTCAAATCGATATAGATAGCGAGGTTTCAGAAAACGAGATTTATACAAAAACGTAATGGAACATCTTAAATCATTAAATGTTGCAGTTGTATTTATGATATTGTGCAATAACTCTGAATATCTTACACTTTGTACCAGCTGTCGGTGAGTTATTGCGACGGGGTTGGAGGCTGTTGCATTGCTCGACTTTCCGCGTCAGACGCTTTCAGTATTGCAGTGGCAGCAATCATTTGGGATAGATATATTTTCAAGTTTACTATTTGTCGAAACGTGTGTTCTGCTCTTGTAACGGGTTGTGGGTTTGTTTGCTTTCTCTGCCCTAGCTTTAGCCTTTCAGTATTTCACCTGTCAGCGTTGCTTGCAGATTGTAGGACCGACGTTGCGCATTGTTATGCAAAATTGATTTCCCATTACAAATTTCATTGACTCACACTCTGCACCTGTGTGAAGACTAGTTACTTGAATACAGATATGTGCATGTTTGAACCAGTGCAATAAGATGAAAGCAGAGTCCATTCGGCTGATTACCCCAAAGCTTACAGCAAATTTTTAAAGCTTTTAAAATAGTGCCTCTAACTACTGAAGAACTGTATTACTAGCTGTACCCCATGAAACAATACAGTATTTCAAATAACAGTGGACTAAACTGGATTCCAACTTTATAGAACATTTAATGATATGAAATTCGAATTTATTAAACATAGTGCTCTAACTAGTTTTTATTTCATTGAGTGTACATGGGAACGCCAATCTAACCTGCTGTCATAGTAAAATCCCTAAATGTGTTGTGCACGTCTTTCCCTGAGGAAAAGAGAACATCACTGAGGATGAAACATTGACTTTCACTACCATTGAAGATGTAACGATGGCCTACTGAGACTCTGGAATACCATTTATGGCAATCAGCATTAGAACATGCCGCGAGGCACGTCATGTAAAGTCACGTAGGCACTTTGCAAAACAGACAGGTGTGAATGCGTTTGCTGCTACACAGGCGTTAAAACCATGATGTTTCCAAAATATCTGGGAATGTGACCTTCATTTATATCAGGTAGATGATACGAAAATGTTCATAGTGTAAGATGAATGACTAGGCCTGGAATAGATTCTGCGATATCGAAAAAAATCTACACTTGATATGGTGGACAATATGGCGGTGTTCCAACCGAATGCGTGGAAGGCAAATCTCAGATCATGTTTGGATACAGCAGATCATTTCGATTATAAAGCAAGTTGGTCTCAGAAACATCCCACACTTAAAACAGCTTAGAATTCGAATCCACTAAGAAAAAGTTACCGCTTGTGATTTTGAAAAACAAGATGTATCGGCCAAAATTAAATTTTTTACAAATAAAACATTGTTTCTTGTATTGCAGTTAACGAAAATGCATGTTGAAAATCAAAGCATTGAGGTAACGGAATACGGCAGCGTATTCAGCAATGTGGTTGAGCTGTCTCTTAAATACTGCAACCTTAAAACAGACGACCTTGTGCAACTATATGAGGTTCTCCGAAAGCGAAAAGAACCGGTGAGTGTTAAACAATTCTTCATACATTTATTACTAAAACACAGAACCGTTGCACTTTGTTTTTTAAAAATGGTAAAATGCTTTGATTTTTGCAAAATTTCGTTTATATGGTCTTTTGCAACATTGCATTGTTTTCTATTTCAATGACCAGTGAGGATGATAAAGCTCTATATAGGGCTCAGAAAGGGTATTTCAGCAAACACAAGCGGCTGAAAAATCAAACGTATTTGGAAAACTTAAGTTTCATAGTTACAGTCTTGGTCTGAATCCAGCGTATTTACAAGTAAAAATTAATCTTCTCTGATTTTTGTATTTGCCGGTGTTGCAATTGGAAAGACCGAGCGGCATATGCGCAAATCTTCGCACTTTGGCAGCAAGCAACAATAGAGATCATGCCCCGCAATCACTCTGTTATTGCTTGTCCGTGCCATATATACATGGTGCTGTTCGTCGCGCGCATTTCCTTCGTCGTGAACTACACAACGCCAACCGAGAGGTTGCAACACCAGAAAATCCACATTGCTGTTACACTCGCTGAATAACTTCAATTTTATGCAAATGTTTGTTGTGTATTTCAGACAAACAATTGGTTATGAGATGTTCACTTATAATTGATCTCTGGCAGATTTGCATAGTGTTTTAAGATTACGAAACATTCCTGTGTTTTACAGTAAAACGATAAATTATAAAACATTCATTTTTACTCGGACTGTTTAGGTATTTTTTTCTTAAAATGTCATAAAAGCAAAGTTTCATGATTTTTTCAAGTAGCCTACTAAGAGTAAGTTTGCAAACGTTAAAGGGTTTATTTGGTTTGGGTACATTTTGTGTGTTTAGAGAGGATTGGGCGACAGTCGATTTGACAACGACAATTTGGCAACAGGAAGTTTTACGTTTTGCCCAATATTGTTGAAAATACTACCCGGGGCTCTCATGAAAACCTATTCGAATTGACGCGTCTTGCTTCAAAGCTCAAGCATTTAATATCTCACCTTAGGAACCGAACTTGCAGGTGTGCAGCCACGGGTGCTTTTCAAAGCTTTGATAGCTTTCAATCGCTCCTAGCCACTGCCTAGTTGATGTCCTGTACGTTGCGGCAACAAAAGTGCAATGTGCGAGATTTATGAAATTGTCAAACGTACGTGTCGCTAATTGTCACATAGCCAAGTAGTCTGGTAATTAAAACATCGTACCGCGTCATGCCAGCGACTTTCCACTTTAACGAAAATTGGTCTCGAGAAACAAACAGCTCAAAGATTAAATAAATCTTTGCAGAATGTGACTCGATAGCCCAAAGGTGGAAAGCATTTTAAGACACCCAGCTATTCTGCTGTTTCTCGCACTTGACTATACGACATGTTGTGTGTGTTCTCGTTAAAATATTACTTCATGTCATTTCAGTTGTCAGTATGTGAACACTTCTGGAAACATTTTGATTTCGTTTTCACACTCCGTTCCAGTTTATTTCAGTATAAGTTGTGCAATGTCACAAAAGAGGTAAACTATATTTTGCACTGCGCAGTCGTATTTTATAATTAAAATATTCCCTCTTGTGCCGTTCTTCATGAAAAATGTCACTCATTACAAACGAACCAAATAGCTCACAGCATCTTTCTAATGTTTACTGCAGTTAATGCAAATTGTGCAGACGTTCGCCGATAATCTTGATGTTGAATGAAGCACTGGCTAAAGGAGAAACATTGTGGTTAAAACTACAACAACGATTGACGTAACTGGAGGTTTGAGCTAGGGGGCAAAATTTAACTGAATGGGGGCCCATTGGCTACCGTAGGAGGCCACTCGCCAACACTCAGAAAAAAGTTAAGAAAAGATAAGGAATCCCGATGTCGTGGATATCTGTACTAGTTAATAAAACGAAAATATCCCGAAAAACGTAAAAAAACACAACCTACTGAAAACCAAAGGAAAACTATATACCAAAATAATTTAACTTGATAGGGAGGCTGCTCGACTCCCTGTCCCCCGGTAGGTACGACAGTGACAACGCCAAGAGAACGTTATGCCAAGCATTGCACAGTGAAGTGTTTGCTCATGGTATTTGGTAAATCGGTAGCTATATCAATCGATCATCTCTCGAAATTGCTCTGAATGGGGCAAAAACATCCCACCTTCTCACTTTCGTATTCATTAGTTAGTGTATCTGAAATCCATAAAGCCTACAAGCTTCAAACGCTATTTAAGTTCCAAAAAAGTTGGTACAAATTCAGCTCCAACCTATTAAAAGGAAGATAAATAGTTTTAAGCCGCTATTGTTGTAGTAGCAGTTAGGAATTCTGTATGGAGACACATATCAATCCATCACAGACCATTTAGCTCAGTAAAGTAAAACCATGTTTTTTGCATTGCAAAAGATGATTCAATTGGACTTCCGGCGTCGGCGTCTGATAAAAAATCCGACTCCAACCCCCTGTGTTCTTAGTAATCCAACTTCGGCTCCACCCGAAAATCTCCGACTTTTTACGACTCCGACTCCGCAACCTTGACTGTAACTAATGGGGTAAGAGTGAGGAGGAGGTCTGAGTCCATACTTTTTTCGCTGTTTGCCATGATGACATATCGAACCAGCTGGACTAAGCTAGCGTGGGGTGCACTGTGAGAAATATGAATCATTTAATGTTTACTGATGAAATACGCATGTTTGGCCCTAGCATTAGTGGACTTAATATCTTCTGAAAATTTGTGGTGATTATGCTGCTGAACACGAAATCGCTTTTAATTTCAACAAAACAATTGTTGTACTATTTTGTCCCAAAGGGTGTGAACAACATGCTCCATCCAATGTACTGATGAGTGGTTTACGTACTGATGAGTGGTTTATACTCTTTTCTGACCAAGTGAAATATCTTGATGTATCACTAAATGCCTAGCTGAAGGATGACGATGACATTCAGCGACAAGTGAAATCGCTGTGCTGTGCAGTAAAAATGCTAAAGGGTATTTTGCTAGGTGATCAGTGAGCACCCATGCGTCGCCGTTCGTACAAAAATTATATCGGACATATTCAACACAAAAAAACTGCTAAATCAGGCAGATTTATCTAAATCGGAACAGATTGAGTCGTAACATTTTGCAAAGCAAATAGGAAATAATTCTACCCAAATGTTTTTGCTCGTCACTGGTTTGGGTCACAAATACCTTTTCGCAAGCGTACGTCATCACTGACAACGTCCACACAAAACATATAAATAGCTTGTGGCGAGAAGCCAAAAGAAAATTAAAATTAATGAATGGAGCAAGGTACTCCTTTCCACCGCCCTGTATAAGTNTACTGACATTTCATTACGCACCATTTCACCTCGTGACAATTAATCACTGACATTTTAAGCACTAGACAGTTAATCACGTAGACATGCAANCATCCATACATTTAATCCCTTAGACCAGCTATGTCCATCCAGCGGCGCAGTCGAGGATTTTNTGCTGCCCAGTTTACATTTCGTTGCAATAAAAGTATCCTGCATACTGTCAATCTTCCCTTATTTTGATAATCTTGAATTTGACATTGTTGATGCAAGTGATCCTCAGTGCCACTTTATCACGTCTGATAACATTGCAGTTAGGATACGAACACTTTCAATTTATTAGTTTAAGCTAAATTTAGTTTGTTGAAATCAAAGTACGTCATTCAGTGTGCAGCCTTCTATAACACGTCATTCAATGTGCGGCCTTTTCAGGCCTTTTTCAGGCCGCACGCCTGAAAACAAATCCTGAAAAGGTTTATCAAAGTCGATACACTGCCTTATAAATAAGGATTAAATGTGGGTTTATGCGATTATTTTCCTCCCAGTCGCCATGGTAATGGATTGTCTAAAGCAGTTGTTTTGGAATACAAAAAAGATGGTTAATCATGAAAGCAGGTTGAATCAGTTGAAGAAGAAAAAGTACAGCTACGCAATGAAATGGTTCAGAAAACAAATCTGATTGTCTGGCAACTCGACAGACAAAAACAATAAATAACAAGAGAAAATATTCTTATTTATGAAGTGGAAGAAGATACAGAAGACAACCATGATGAGGAAAAGGTCTTCTTAACAATAGCAGATGAGCTCGAAATCGATCTCCAACCTAATGATATACAGAGAGTACATCGGTTAGGGCGAAAAAGGAGAAACAAGGAGAATCAACGCCCAATTATTGCAAGATTTGTGTCATACAAAAAAACGAAACGTGTTTATTACCAACAAAAGGGATTTCAAAAATATCGAAGGCAGACAGCACGTATTTGTTTGTTAGGATCTCACATCTCTACGGTACAAACTACTGAAGTACATGCAAAAATCCTGTTCTGATACATTTAATTCTTGCTACACTCGAAATGCAAATATAAAAGCCAAGCTCAAGACATCTGAAGAATGGGTCACCGTCACTTCACTTGATGATCTCTTCAAACACGGAGTCGATATTGATTATAAACAGATGGACTGTGACAAAATACTTAGCATCTGACTCTACCGCAAATATATTACCTTCCGTAAATTCTGAAATCAAACATTCAAAGCCTGCGACTACTTTCACATGAACAACAAATTGCCAGAAGCAAAATGCATACGTAAGTGTGTTAATTTTTAATGTTGGAATGCTTTTACTATTAACACATGGCTGTTGGTGCAGCAGTGCAAAAACTGTGCTCCCAGCCTAAACCTGCAGTATATGAATGACTGTAACCGTTCCAATGCACATTTGTATCCTCACTGTGAATGCTTAACAAGTAGCAACAACCACTCTCATAGCGATCTATCACTACCTCTCTCACAGTATGCTACACATTCTGACTCTGTGAGCCATGTTGGTAAGTTAATGTCAAATGATCTCTCTTTGCTGCATGTCACATAAGATCTTTGTAAAAAAATAAAGACAAGCTTGAAGAAATCGTTTCTCCATGTTCAAATCCACCAGATATTATAGCGTTGTCGGAAACAAGAATTAAGGAAACTTCAATTATAGCACCACTTCCAGGCTATGACGAAAAATTCCAAACGCAAGCTGGAGGTGTCGGTGCCTACACAAAAAGTGATTTGAAATATGTTCAACGACGTGACCTCCAGTTATAAAAAAATGCGTCGGTGTGAAAACATATGGTTTGATTTATTAGGTAAACGTCTGAAAGTAATAATCGGAATAGTGTACAGACATCCTCAATACAACATAGATGAGTCTTCCCAATCATTTTCTGAAACAGTAGCACAAACCGCAAAAAATAACTGTGCGTATTACGTATTAGATGACATTCTACTTAATGCAACTACTTATGCAACAAATGATATCTACTTAATGCAACAAATGATAGCAGAATGCAACAGTATATAGACACCATATGCAGCCTTGGCTGCTACCCAGTTATAAATAAACTAAACAGAGTGGTAAATGAAACAGAATCATGTATGGAACATACAGTTTATGTACAAATAATTTATCCACCGGAATAAAGCCCTATGTTATGCTGCATGATATCAGCTCACTATACAAATTGTTTGACTGTGAGTAAAGATCGCTTGAAAGGAGATGTCAAACAAAGATTCTTTGGAGATACACGCAATGTTGATATCATTGCTTTTGACCGCAATCAACACGAAACTTTGGATTTGTTACCGATGCAATACTCAGAATGGAATGTTATTGAAAAATTTGATTTTATTGTAAGGTCCAAGAAATATCTTGCGGATACACACATGCCTGTTAGTAAATACACAAGAAGGGAATATAAACTTAAACTAAAGCCATGGATAACACATGAGATCATATCTTCTGTCAAACATAGAGACCACTTGTTTCGCATTTATAAAAGATCAAAACTGCTTACAGCTTTCGAAAGTAACAAATAATTCCGAAACCATCTTACTCATGACAAAGAATTAGCTGAGCGCAATACTACTAAGAGCAATTTGCTCAAAACAGCAAAAACTCAAAAAGAACTTTTGTGTTAATTACTGATATCTTTGGCAAAAACAAACCATACAGTTTTCACCAAAGGTTAAATGTTGATGGGCGAGTTTACCCATCTACAAAGTTAATTGCAGATGTATTAAATAAGAGTTTTGTTACTTCGGCTCAGGCAAATTTGACTCCTATTCGCCCATCTACTCATGCAAAAAAAAATTATTTTCTACCACGCCTAGTAAATTCTATATTTTTATCATCAACCACTCCTAAGGAAATACTCATTAACGAATTAGACTCTAAAAAGTCAATGCGGACACGATGATATTCAGGTGCACGCTTTGAAACTGTCAAAATACTGAATGGCACCTTTTCTATAAAATGTTGCAAACGAAACGAATGCGTTTGTGGCAGCGTCTTTCCGGAGAATCTAAAAATAGTTGAGTAGTACCAATTTTCAAGTCGGGAGATAGTGAAATTCCCACAAATTACAGACCGATATCAGTTCTAATATACTTTTCAAACATATTCGATAATGTGCTGTACGGGCGACTGAATGATTATAATAAAAAATAATTATTTTCCCCCAAAACAACTTTTTCAGTCAGCAACAACACGGTTTTCGCAATACCCACTCCACGTCCTTGGCTATTACAGACTTATACAAAAACCATCTTCAGAATTTCCATAAAAAACTTATACAGTACGTCCAAGGGGGAAACACTAAATCGTCTTTAAGGTGAAATATTTGTGGGTCCCCCAGTCAAGATTTTAGGCCCAGTGTTCTTTTTAATATTAATAAACGACTCATAAAATCCAAATTTTATGAAAATTCTGCTTTTCGCTGATGATCCCGTTTTAGTCCAGAGTGGCAAAAATCTGGGAAAATTACAAAACTTAGTTAATTGTCCAACGACAAAAGTAACAGATTTGCTGACTGCAAACAAACTCTCATTAAATATTTCCAAAGCAAAATATATCTTGTTCTCAAATAATCACATAAGCACAGAATCCTTTGTAATAAATTTAAACAGTAATCGTATTGAAATAACTTGGACATACATATACAGTACCTTGGTGTAATTGTAGATGAAAACCTGACTTGTAAAGAGCATTGTAAACATTTGTGTTGTGTTATATCCAAATATGTTGGTGTAATGTATAAGGTTAAACATTATGAAAATAACCAAGAATTACGTATGTTTCATCACAGCTTAATAAACTCACGAGCACAGTATGGGATTATTGCCTGGGGAAGAGCAGCTTCATGACAACTACAGCTAATATCGGTTATTACCGAGCCATGAGATGCTTAAGCACAAATAAATTTTGATTAGCAAAGTTACCACAATGTGTAAAGCGCAGAAAATTCTCCAACCACATGATACATACAATTTTAATGTGTGCAAATTAATGTACCAATACAGTAATGCTCAGCTACCTGCTACGTTTAACAATTATTTTAAACTCATTACAGATGTTCATCCGTACAATACAAGGCAAATGAAAACTCGACAATTTGCTTTACCAAAAGCACGTTCAAACTCAAGTGCTAAAATGATAAAATACAGTGCAATAGAAATCTGGTCAAAAATCCCTTCAAAAATAAAAAATAAACCGTGTTTTGCGCTTTTTACCGCAGAGTACAAGAAATATGTATTACTCGGCTGCTAGAAACATACTTTGTGTTCTTCTTATTGGTGTACATAAGCCACGTGAACTGATGTAGTGACTTAACGCTGTTGCAGTGGAAAGTGTCAAATCATGAAGTATCTCAGTTATATTTTGCATCATTTGTTTTTTTGTTGCGTTCACAAAGTTTGGTCGCATCAAACCTTTGTATGAAGTAGTGGGATGCCCTTAGTCTATATGTCAGGTGAAAAGCAAACTGCATACGCCTACTGAACTGCAAACGAATTTCCATTCTCATACATCTACAGCGAATTCATTTCCACTATGCATAAATGGACGCCTAGGTCTCAACCCGCTTAAATCTCGTGACACCATTGCTATGCTGCACAAGTTTATAATTTTTGACGCATGTCCTCTCTAGCATTCATGAATATTTTTAAATATGTGCAAACAGTAGAAGGCTAAACGGTTATCCTTGCTTATTGTGACAATTTCAAATAATTGTCTTCTATGGCTTGGAGGTGCCTGCAACGCATTTTGCTTCAGTAAGGCATACGACCGCATTTCGCATATGAAACTTTATACCCGTAGCAAAACACTTTTACTATTATACACTGTTTCCTTTGCACTATAAGCAGCTTCCTTGGTAGGTCTGCAGCCTAAATGACCCCTGGTCCTTTGCAGCCCCCTACTCCCTCATGCATTTTATACATCAATGTACTTGGTAGTCATCGCAGTAATACATTATAACAATCATGATAGCGTCATTCATGCCTGTGTCTTATACGCTTGCGTTTCATCAAAATAAATGTATCAGCGGCATGAAGCCTATACTCCCTACTACTGCCACGTGGGCTACATATCCTTCTGTTCTTTCATGCATCTGTGTTTTCCTTGTTACTGCGATGCATGTTTATCGCCTATCGCGTTGCGTGTGGGAGCTAAGACGTTACACAATACACTATGCGATAATACAGGCATGCAGTGTTTCCCTTGTGTTACAGGTGCTATGTCTCTTGCAGGTATGACGATTGCACTCACATACGCACCATACACTTTGCCACTTGTTTCTTTTGGGTTTCTTTTGATGCTGGTTTAGAGGCTGAGGTACTTCGTATTTGTTCACTGGAGCAGAAAGGCTGTTGCTTGGAGAAGGATTAAATTAGGAGTATGTCATGGTCAGGAACACATCAGAACATCGGTGCACCTTCATTGCAAGCAGGGATAACCAAGCTTTTGTTCACAGAGGACCAGATTGCATAGAGAATCAGCTGGCAATAAAGAGAAAGGAGAGGAAGCCTACTTTGTTAGTGTACATCTTCTTGCTTGCCTCGATGTGGCCGTTCGAAAATTAATATTGATTACACGGTTGCCAGGTTGGCATTTTCTAATGCCGAATTTCAGACATTTGGCCTCGTTGAAAGTGGTTTCGCATGAGAACATGCTGTTGTCCATGTACGTCATAATTTTGCATCTTTTTGGCCTTTCTCAATGGTGCTGGCAGAAAAAAACCTTGTTTGGCATATTTTTGAATCTGTCTGCTTTAAACTTAAACATGTAGGTTTTGTTTCAGCTTGTTTAGCATTCATTGAAGTTGTTTGGCATATTTTCACTAACTATTTGGCGTATGTGGTCAATCTAAACGTAGACAGCCTAACAGAGTTTTGTGGGTTTTCTGCGACTGAATTCTGCATTAGATATTTTGTGAAATTGCGGCATATCTCACACATTAGACGTTTGCGTAGCAAATTCAAAGCGATTAGACATTAGGGCATGGTACATTCCTGTAAGTTTTCCAAACTATAATATATTGTTTCAATAATGTCATAGAATGTTTTTAAATTAGGCATTTTCTATCAAAAGTGATTGTAGTTTTGGTAATTAACAATTACTTGTTGATTTATATGCAATAATTCTGGGCATAGTTCCATAGCAACGTTTCATTTTTGTCATTGATCATCCGCGAAATTCAAAACAAACAGCCATTCTCCTGTTTCAGCTTATTTGGAATGTTTTGAAGCTATTTGGCATTTTTGACACATCTGGGCTTGACAACCCTGTTTGATTCTACTGTAGCAAAGTGTGGTGGGAATGCTCCCCGTGACAACCTGTGGTGGCTGACTTACGATTGGTTATATACCCTGTTTACAATGCAAATTTTATGTATAGTTACTGGTTAGATGAGAAACATCATGAAATTGAATAACGATCTTCTGATTGATTAATTTATTGTTTCATATTACGCAAGACGTACGCAGCTATGTCAAAGCAACATGCCATTATTTATAGTACTTTTAAGTCAGCAGAGAAGGACTTGCAGATTCTTACAGGCTGCCTCCGTTTGTGTCTGAACTTGAAACTCGCGCGTCACCTGTCTCCACGAACTATAAAACTCGTCGAAGTCATTTGTAGGATGAAATTATCGAATAAAGTGCTGCGCGTTGCTGAAGGCCCAGGCGAGCTACACACAGGCAGGTAACCAGCTTGCGACACCAGGGGTGGCGAAGAGTTTTCTGAGAGGGTCCCAATTTTTTTCATCGATGTCCAATAGTTTTCAACTATGCCCCAGATTTATTTCCAGGTGGGAGCGAAAAATTGTCCCCTCCAGGGCACCCCTAGTTACGGGCGTGGTTGCACAGCAGTGACACAGCACGCGAACGTTTCCTGTTCTGCGACCTTTCAGAGATGGCATGCACACAGAGGGATGACATGGAGGCTGATGCAAGAGTCAAAACTCCTCTTAACTGGACAATCTGCTCTGCACTACACCTGCAGAGTACAAATATGCTGCCGATAAATAATTTCAAAAAGTGCCAGCAACTTAAAATCACAATTACCGGGCACTTCGAAAACGCGATATTCGACCATGAGACAGGTCGCTTATGTCGTGGTACGTATGACCTATCAGTGCAAAAGAAGCGCTTCGGTTACTTGTGCAGGTAAGAATCAGTTTTCTCATCGCACTTAGGCACGTGCAGGCTAGAGGTTTTTAAATTCACGAAAAGTCGTACGTAGTTCAAAATGTACTGAAAACATGACATCTGATATTACAAATATATTTCACGACTATTTTGTGAGTGATGTTTTCCAAAAATTCCTGCTTTTATTGCAGATAGAATTGTTGAATTTATGGGGGAACGCCAATGTATCTTCCTGTTGCACAAATTGCTGTCAGTGTCTTCCGAAGATCCGGAGTTTGGTAATTGCTGCCTGCGACGTAAAAGAAGACTTTGTGGATGAGCTGGCAAATGCTGTTGGACAATTAGATGTTCCGGTAAGCTTGAATTTGTAATTCAGCTAATTTTCTGTCAGCAGGATTTGTAGAGGTTTGGCTCTTTGCAGAATCCTGCGCACTATTTTTATTTTTGCTAATTTTTTGCAGGTGTTAAAGATACAAAAATATCATTCATTCGTTTTCACGCCCGCTTTGCTCTCGGGAGAGTCGCGGGGGCAGCAGCAGCCCCAAGAGGACTCGAAATACTCCACGGTCACCAACAATCTCAGATAGCTCTGCGGGCTCCACACCAACACACTAAGACGGGGCCAAGCAAATTCAAAGATGTAGTCACTCCCCCTGGATCTTGGCAGAGATAAGCGGAGGCACATGGTTTAGACTCCGACTCTGCTCTTGCTTTTTTTAAAGACTACTGTTCCAAAAATTTGAAAACACCATCTCACACTCCTGTTAAAAAATTTGAAAACACCAACTCCCACTCTTGGTAATACTCCGAAATATTCGGAGTAACTCATATCAG
>JGI24158J21664_10006099_pt1 | contig 15844 bp, 8 predicted proteins | sample Ectturendosymbi3_FD_21664 | JGI IMG/M metagenome (IMG submission 21664)
TTTTTTTTATCGCCAACCACTCCTGAAGAAATACTTACACTAATTAACGGATTAGACTCTGAAAAGTCATGTGGACACGATGATATTCCGGTGCGCACTTTGAAATTGTCAAAATACTTACCGGCACCGCTTCTATCAATTGTTATAAACGAAAGCATATGTGACGGTATCTTTCCGGACAATCTAAAAATCGCTGAAGTAGTACCAATTCTTAAGTCGGGAGATAGCGAAATTCCTACTAATTACAGACCGATATCAGTTCTAACATACTTTTCTAAAATCTTTCAAAAGGTGCTGTACGTAAGGCTTAACAATTATTTTACCAAAAGCAACTTGTTGAGTCAGCAACAATACGGTTTTCGCAACAACCATTCCACATCCCTGGCTATTACAGACTTGTACGAAAACTTCTTCATTACCTCGATAAAAAACTTATATCATGTGCGGTTTTCGTAGATCTAAGAAAAACATTTGACTCAGTGAATCACTCCATTTTGCTAACAAAGCTCGAGCATTACGGCGTAAGAGGAAATGCGCTTAAACTAATACAGTTTTATCTCTCTAACAGAAAACAGTGCGTTCAAGGGGGAAATATTAAATCATCTTTAAATTCAATTATTTCTGGGGTCCCCCAGGGCTCAATTCAAGGCCCATTGTTATTTTTAATATTTATAAACGACTTACCAAAGTCAAATTCTATGAAAAGTATACTTTTTGCTGATGATACAGTTTTAGTTCAAAGCCATAACAATCTGGGAAAACTACAAAACTCGGTTAATCATGAAATGACAAATGTAATAGATTGGCTAACCGCGAACAAACTCTTGCTAAATATTTCCAAAACAAAATATATGTTGATCTCAAGCAAACATGTAAGCACTGAATCCTTTGTAATAAATGTAAACAGTAATCGTATTGAAAGAACTTTGACTTACAAGTACCTTGGTGTAATTGTAGATGAAAAACTGACTTGGAAAGAGCAATGTAAACAGATGTGTTGTACTATATCCAAATATGTCGGTGCAATGCATAAAGTTAAACATTATGTGAATAACCAACCATTACGCATGTTGTAATATAGCTCTAATAAACTCACGAGCACAGTATGGGATTATTGCCTGGGGAAGAGCAGCTTCATGTCATTCACAGCCAACATCGGTTAACCGCGCTATGAGATGCTTAAACACAGATAAATTTTTGACAAACAAAGTTACTAATATTTATAAAATGCAAAAAATTCTCCAATTTAAAGATGTATACAACCTTGAAGTGAACGAATTCATGTACAAATATACTAACCTCTCAGTTTCCGGCTATGTTTAACAATTATTTTAAACTAATTACTGATCTTCATTCATATAACACAAGACAAATCAAAACTCGACAATTTGCTTTACCAAAAGCACGTTCAAACTCAGGTGCTAAAATGATAAAACATAGTGCAATAGAAATCTGGTCAAAAATTCCTCCGGAGATTAACAATAAAACGTGTTTGGTACTTTTTCTGGCAGAGTATAAGAAATATGTACTACTCAGCTACTAGAACCATACTTTGTGTTCTTATTTATTGTTGTACATAAACCAAGTGGCTTGATTTAATTACGTATCGCTGTTGTAGTGGAAAGTGTCAAATCATGAAGTATCTTTGTTATGGATTACATTGTTAGGCTTTTATTGCGCTCACAGAAACTGGTCGCATCAAACCAGTGTATGGGGTTGTGGGATGCATAATCTATCGACACAAAACAAATGCATTTCCGTTCTCATGCCAGCACTGACGAATTCTTTTCCGCAGAGCATGATTGCGCGACTGGTTCTCAGCCTGCTTAAATCTCGTGACACTATTGCAGTCCTGCAGCGGTCTATAGCTCCTGACGCATTTCCTGTTTGGCATTCACGAATGTTTTTGAATGTATAAATACAGTAAATGTTTAACGTGACAAATTTAAACCGTTTTCTTCTGGTGGCTTGTCCTTGCCTGCAACGCATTTTACTTCAGTTTACCATATAACCGCTTTACACATATTACATTTTATGCCCAGAGCAAAAGACTTTTACTAACTATTATCCACTGTTCACTTTACACTATAAGCAGCTTCGTCCTTGGGAGATCTGCAGCCTAGATGACCCTTGGTCCTTCGCAGCCTCCAACTCCCTCATGCATTCTATACATTGATGTACTTGAATGTCATTGCAGTTCTTCATTATAATAATTGTGATGGCGACATTCATGCGTGTGTCTTAAAGAGTTTGTATTTCATCTAAGTACAGTAACTGCATTAGCGCCATCAAGCGTATACTCTATACTACCGCAATGTATACATCTTCGTCTTCTTTCTTGTAGCTGTGTTTTTCTCTTTACTGCGATGCATGTTTAAAGTCTAGCGTTTTGCATGTGGGTGTGAAGACGTTACACAATACACAATACACATCATAATAGAGGAAATTCATCGCTAGTTCTAACGAGAGCATTGTTTGTAAACAATGAGATTTATAAGACATTTGTACTGAATTCTCGAGCGCAAGGGATATCTGGAAAAAATGATCAATCTACCTAAACACAATAGCGCGGTGCCCCAGAGGTGTGGGGCCCCCAGAGGCGTGGGGCCCAATGCAGGTGCATCGGTTGCGTCGGCTTAAGGCCGGCCCTGCTGTTGTATTAATTTCCAAACTACACTGTTTCCATTTCTGTGGACAACGTTTTTGAAAGGTGATGTTTTGACGCCACAAGTGTAAAATATAGAAAATTGGATGGAAAATCTTTTCATTGGCAAAAAGTGTGTTAAATGAAGAGTTCTGCTCTTAGTCAGTGCGCAGGTGTGTCTTGTACAAGTACAACTCATTTGCAATGAATTTATTTGTTTGAAAGTCGTTTGAGTTTTCTCATGTTGGTGCAGGGGCGTAGCGAAGGCCTAAGGGGGCACACTTTCCCGGGCGCCGAATCACTATGGGGGCTCCGAATGAGTGCGAGGGGCGCCGAAAACTCCCAACAATGTCACAAGTACTTTCTTCAATGCAATGCATTTGCTTCCGAATGACCTCAGGTTCAAACATTGGGGCACCAAACTTGGTTTTTGCCCACGGGAGCAAAAAAAATTTTGCCCAAACTTCTTCTTCGTCTTTTGAGCGAGTTGTTTAAACCACTGCTTTGCCGCACTTGATCTCGGGGCAGGTGTTGAGCAGCCATTCGATTGTCTCATCGTTCAGAACCGTCAGGCCATGCAGTCCATGGCGAGGTCGATGGATTGGACATTGTACGCCTTAGAATATTGAAAAGTTGTGAAAACTATCCAACTAGGAGACTTTTCATTTTTGTGTGTAAAATTTCCAAGTACGATTGCAACCACATGCTGCGTATAGATAGATTTGTTTGACGGTACTGAATTAATTGCGCTAGATGTATTCTATAAAACAGCAAAGACGCTGGGGCACCGAAAAAACACAGAGGTTATCTAGTTAGGTGCCCCATAAATTAAGTAAGATTGATAAAGGTTTTCATGGTGAAGGTTGTGCCGACCGCAAGACGTGCTGTCGCGGTCCGATGTATGGGCTGCGGGATTAATGGCCAAATTGTAAAGAGGTTACACTTGTGGGGCACAAATGGCCATGACGTTTAACCGTCATGGACCGCAGGGTTCCAGACGAAGAGGAAAAGAAAAACCCGACAAAAAAGAAATCATCTTCGGGTTGCCATAACCAGTAGTGTGTTTAAGGGGAGGTGAGTGAGGCACTTGCCTCTGGCCCCCCCTTGAGGTGTTATGTGCATAAATTTTCGTTATTTTTGGTGAAAAACTTATCATCCACTCATATAATGTGCTGCAAAGCAGATCACAAGTAACTACTCTTTCTTTCAAAGCCCCCCCCCCTACAGAAAGTGTTATGCGCAGGCACTTTGCTTTCAAAGGGGTCCCCAGCAACAACTGCAGTTTGAAGGTAATGTGCTTTCAAAGGGCCCACAACAACCACTGAAATGTGTAAGTACTCTGCTTTAAAACTTCATTGAATGGGCCCTTACAAGAAATTGTAGTGTGTATAGCAACTCTAATGTAAAATTCCTTGCTTTCAAAGAGTCCCCCAACAGAAATTGTAATGTGTAAGTAACTTGCTTTCAAAGGGGCCCCAACAGCAACTATAATGTGTCAGCACCTTATTTTCACAGGGCTCCCAACAGCAATCGTAATGTGTAAGTAACTTGTTTTCAAAGGGGCCCCAATAGCAATTGTAATGTAAAATTCCTTGCTTTCAAAGAGGCTGACAACAGCAATTATAATGTGTAAGTACCTTGCTTTCAACGGGGCTCCAAACAGAAATTGTAATGTGTATGTACCTTGCTTTCAAAGAGGCCACCAACAGAAAGTGTAATGTGCAAGTACTATGCTTTGAAAGGGGCCCAAACAGCAGCTTTAATGTAATTTTGTATTATTGCTGTTGTGCTGCAAATACTGTTAATAAGCAAAGCTACATTCATGCTTCTTATCAAGTAGCAGAAATGGCACTTTTTGAGTATAACGAGTAACAGATATTTCAGGTATTTTATGTGGTTTGAATTTAGCCCGTGCTTGAAGTCACAGATTATTTTAAGCTTGACAAGTAAGTGGTTGGTTTTCAAGGTAGACTTGCTAGTTGATGTTAAAGTTTTTTTTGCCAGCTCTAAGCCAGTATAACTTGAACCGTTTTTTCTTAACACAGATTTAATCATTTGTGTAGGTTACTTGCTAGAAATATTTTGCGATAAGGTATATGAGGAATTATTTCCAACTTTTGCATATTTTTCAAACAACTAGTTTCAATGCAAGATGAGGGCAGCCATGACTTATCCAGCCTCAAAGCTTTCCAAAACAAGTCTCGGGATGAATCTGTTTTCTTTTCGCTGAAACATTTTGGTGATTTTTTGTTGGGACATTTTGGTCACAAACATTTCGGTCATTTATCTCACAGTTGTATTAAAACTCACCATAGCAGTGTTTTTTAGCCTATATTTTCAAACATTCTGACCGAAATGACTTAATTTTTTTCGGTCATTTCAAAAACGTTTCGGTCTATGACCGAAAAAAATCCCAGTGTTGAATGCTTTTGTATATTGTATGCTATGTTCTTGTAATTAAAAGGATGAAATTTGAAACAAATTTAGTGTTTTAAATCTTGTTGGTTGTTGTTTATGGTTTCATGGATGCCCATAAAGACATGAATGTGAACAAATTCAGGCTACCAACTGCCAAGCATGTTTTCAAAGGGGAAAGTGTGAAACTTTCGAAGGGTTAAACTTTGTAGTTTATTGATGGTGAATGCAGAGAAATAGGGCACGAAAATAATGAAGTGGAGAAGATGTCAACTTGCTATTGCCCAACTTTTATGTGTTGCTAGCCTTGTCTTCCCAACTTTCAATGTTTTCAAAGTTGTGTATCATGAACACCCTTTTGCATTTTCTCCTTGTGCTCTGTCAGTAATGCCGTAGACTCAGGAATGTATCCTTCGGTGGCTGTATCTTTGGCTTGATCAAATGTGCTTATCACGGTTGGCTGAGTATAATGACGTCATCAGAGGGGTTCCCTTTTTGGTCTTGCGTCGGGTCCCCCAAACCTTAAACCCACCACTGGCCATAACCCTCTCTTGATCCACGCGCACCCATTATAAAGATAGTTTTGATATGGCCGTGATGTAAATTCCATGTAGATTGAGGAATTCCATTTTGGAGATAATCTTCGAAACATAATTGTCTGTTCCTTATGCAGGTGTTTTTGATGTTCTGCAACGAAAACTGGACAGCGGCAGCAACGTATTCACGAACTAATAAGCTATAATTAAAACACATAAAAAAGTAGACTACAAATACACTCATACGAGCATCTAATTATGAACATGGAATGACGGAGAGTCGTATTATATTACATAATTCAGGCTAAGAAGGTAGATGCTTACTTTTAGGGTGATTCTTTGGTTGCGAACGAGAGGACATGTGGAAAGTATTACTCAAAATTCTTGTAACTTTCTATAAGCGAGTTTCTGTATCGTTTCTTTAAGATGGTTGTTGGCAATCTTTTCAGAGAATAATCTATTTGCTGCCAGATTCTTGGGTATTGACTCCCATGTGAGGCAGGCGAGTGGCTTACAGTATAGTTTCCAACTGTTCATACAATGTTCGCATTTTTCTATTTTGGATTCATGTCTTACCATATCTCAACTGAGCCTTTTGCTATTTGTTAGTCATTCAGTGTAGGCTGGGCTTGATTGGGTTGCTGCTTGGATTATCTTTCACCCGACTTGTGATGACTGTTTCATTGCTGATTGAACTGTTACCTGCGTGCAGCACAAACATGACTTGACTTCTAAGCAATTTTTGCATGGGCGCAAACTACCCTAATATGTAGTGCTCACATTGCATAGCACTATGTGGTCCACGAAAGCAGCAAAAGTCAGCTCAATTTCCTTGATATATGAAATCGATATCTATGGTCAGCAGGACCGTAGCCACGGGAGGCATTGCGGGGCGGTGCCTCCCAAACCTTTTTTTGCCCCTCCCCCAAATTTTGTTGTACCCAGAAAAATTCGTTTCAAACAAAACAAAAATTTTTCTTCCTAAAAATGTATATTGCCCCCAAACTTAAAACCTAGTTACGAGCCTGCGGGCCAGTGAGAAGGCGTAAAAGGACTTTTCCATCAGACGTAGAAGATTGGCACGCAAATTAGGAGTAAGCAAATCTGTAACTTCAAATTGTCACAGCACAATGAAAAGTTCGAATAAAAAGAATGAAATGATTTTGATTAGGCACAACAGTGCAAATAGAATAAAACTAAAAACCTTTGGAAATTTTACGCAGTTTATCAGAAAGAACGTTTTTTTCCTATGGCCCAGATAAATCACCGTTAAAAACGCGATATCAGCCGTAGGCTCAGTCACGTCTAATTTGATCAGTTTGAGCGCCGCCATATCACTTCACAAAAATTTTGCACAAAGTTTTAACGCGTCGAAACCAGTGAACTGTGTTCAGTGAACACATTATCAGCAGAATAACGCCATACCACTACATTAGTGCTGTTTTCTTTTCAAGTGCTTTTTTGTACATTAAACCAGGGTTTTCCTAACTTTTTAGGCAACGGACACTCATTTGTTAATTTGTTTTTTCTCGGACCCTAACCTTATGTCACATCAATTTTTCCGCCCAGCTAGCGCGCGTTGGAAATAAAAAACGGAAATTAAATGGCACTGAATAATGTTTCATTTGAATTAAACTGACAACATCAGTGAAGCGGATGGTGTTCTTTCTTACTGCATAATTTATTAATTCTCGGACCTGTGATTGATAGGCACACTTGCAAGTCAGAATCCGTGGCAAGTCTACACCTGTATTTCGTCTTCATTTTTCAAAGAACTGAAAATTCTGTCTCACACATGTAGTTAGTGGCAGAAGGCAAAATAATTTTAACTGCCAACGATCTTAGCAAAGAGCAAGCTTTTCTGGCTAGCGACAAGTCATAAGATTAATTATTACGTCGAGAGACGCGGAATGCGAGGATCATTGTTAACGACGTTTTGGCCGCGAATTTTAAGATGGCACAACAACTAATATTTATGATTGTAAAAGCTTGTGAAATCATTTCAAACACCAAACACTGCGGTAATTATTGTGACAGTGTACACTACAAACTGTGCAATGTATAAGTTCGAGTTTTTATTTTTTGTCATGTCTTCACGAAAGCCTGTGCAGTCGTCACGGAAAAACATAACCGAGTCCATAGCGCCAAAGAGGATTCTACGCAAACGCAAATATATTTTGGCTTCATATCCGGCAATGGTTGTCATTTAACCAACTCAATCATGTGCCACTTTCACAGAAGGCGTTGGCTTAGAACTGAATTTTTTCAATCAAACAGACTAGGCTCATGCCTGGCAGATTGTATCTATCTGGAACAAGACTACTGGCGAATCTTGGCCTCAATCAGGTTTCGCACGCCAGGCTCATGCCTTGCAGATTGTATCGATCTGGAACAAGACTTCTGGCGAATCTTGGCCTCGATCAGGTTTCGCACCGGTCCATGTTTTACAAAGATTAATAAAATTTTTTTAATAGAAAACAATTTTTAAATGAGAGTTTTCAGATTCAAATACATTTCATTGCCATCTGCAGTGATGATGATACTGATCCATTTCTATTTGGGGTCCAGGGGATGTTCTTTCATTTTTGTTTTATCTTGTAAAGCTGTATGTGCCAAACACTGTTTAGTCTCCAAAAATATACTTATTTGCAGAAAAGCATGACTAACAAAGATGTTTTTCCCAATACAAACGTGTTGTGAAGACGTAGACGTTTCACTGACACAATTTCCTTATAATTCCGGAATTGGTTAACATCCTAGTCTGTTTCGTATTTGCAAATGTGCCTATATACCATTTTAGCGGCAGAGTATTACGCAAGCTTGTACTTCTGTGTGGCTTCCTGCGATTCCATTTACAAAAAATGATCCTGTTTTTTTTTAATTTTAAATTTCTTATATTTTCAGAAGCAGCATTTAGCCAGTGAGTATTTCCAAACACTTTTTAACGTAAATAGAAATGAAAAGCCTGAGGAGAAAAATGCGTTTTCACAAAATCGAAGTTGTTTTTCTCTTTATCGGAGCAGTTGCGAGCATGTCTGCTGAGGCGTACGATATCTGGAGTACGTTGTCAGGAAACAGTGAGTACACCTGATGTTTTCTTTATTTACACATAGTTTAAGTATTTAAAAAAAGAAACCTCTCAAATTTCGCGTTCGCCCTGATATTTCGTGTTCGCCCTGACGAAGATAATTGTACTATTTGAAACACTGGCCAGATTTAAACCTGTTTTTATGTTTTATTGCTAGTAAAGCTTGAGATAGTATTATTTATTTGTAGCTGTCCTTCAGGTGTTGTCTTTGACAAAGGTTTTATGAGTTGGAACACTTTCTTGGCTTATGCAGAAACACATCTGTTTTAGTCTAACAGCTTACTCAAATTTAAAAGTTTGGCTTCGAGTCCTAAATCAGATGATAACAGTAGGAAAAGCTAGTTGCAGTTATCCTTTTCACTGTTGTTTGGGTCAAACATCGGAGCCTTCCCCTAAAAATAACAAGCTCATGTTAACATTTCCCAGTTTGCGGAGTTCCTCAACGACCAGTGAATGGAGGTTTTAAGTATGGAAGGTCTAGGTTCGGGATCCCAAGTTCAACCATCACGTATACCTGTCAGAACGGTTACACACTTCAAGGAATGCCATACAACATTTGTCAAAACAGACGCTGGAGCTTTGGAACTCCAAGATGCATAGGTAAGTGATTTGAAAGTGGGTGATATTTTTCTAAAAAGTATTGGTAATTTACCTAGTCGCAATAAAACGTTTTGTGATGGTGGAGCTTACGATGGCATATACATTGAAAACACATGAAATACCCGGCATTTGATCACAAGAATAGAACAGAAATCATTTTAAAAGTTGTTCACATTTTCTGTCACACAAGAATATTTGTTTGAAGCTTTTTGTTCGGGAAAAGTTATAATAATTTATTTACTAATTTTTTTCGACAACCTTTGTATATAGATGTATAAAATGCTATGCATATATAAAAGTACTGTGGGATTGGTTTAGATCTTGTAAAAATTAAAGGGTGATTTCAAGCCATAGACAAAAACTTCAAAAATATAAAAAGTACTACTTGCTGCCTTGTAGTTAATTTACTTCTACTAAAAAAAATTTTTTGCTCTACGTTTAAATTCAGTTGTTGTAGGCACAGGTTTATATAGGATGGATTGAAATTCGCAGTGTAATGCATCACTGGTGCAGAAAATGTTGCTCAATTTTTACGACCTTTTTCGCAGTTCTTTTACTTGTTTGGCTCTCATCCGTAAATGTTAATCGGTATTTAACTTAATACCACCTAAAATCGTCTAGCTGCTGGAGTAGGCCTAGACCTTGAACAGAAAACAATTTTCAACATTTATCTTAAAAATCTTTCAATTTAAATCTATGACCATAACAGCCAGCGAAATTCTTTTTAGTATTTGATCAATGCCTGAAAAAAAGAGTTCTATGATCTTTGCATGGCGTTAAGCTACCAAAAGAAAAATCACGTTAAACAGAGTGAATCCATGCTATATTACTATAAAAATCACATAAAAGCCTGTCCTCGTTAGTCCACTGGTACACCCCACTTAATTCAGTTTGCTTGTCAGATGCAAAGCCGAAGTGAACCAGCCAAGTCTCAATAATCTATGTCAGCTGTTCTCAACCCGAAATTAGCGGAATCAGTGGAATGTTGAATCTGCAAGTAATTACCAGTGAGTTTGCAGATTCCCAGGCCACCAGATCGTTTTTAACACAGATGTAACCGAAATAAAGGTTCAGGATGACACTAATCATGCAACTTTAACAATTTTCAAGCTAACTTGTGTCTGCGACCTAATTTCCCGTAGATCTTTGTTGAAAAAGAAGTAAATTCGTGACCTGTAAAGTTGTGAACCGCTGCTGTAAGTAATGTTATAAGTCAGTGTTTTTCAACTGGGTTCCACGGAACCTCAGTTTCCGAAAGGGGCTGCCTGGGGTTCCGCCGAAACATTTAAATAAATTAGAGATGCAACATTTCTACTTATCTGGTTTATTTTAAATAGTAGGATAGACACTTAGATCAATACATAGGGTTCCATGACCAACGCAAACATTTGCGGAAGGTTCCGCTGCAGCAAAAAGGTTGAAAAACACTGTTGTAAGTCTTCCACCTACATTAGAGCATTAACAATGGAGTCTCGAGATTTTTCTCCAGACCTGCTTTGGGGAGACTTAAGTCAAAGTGCTCGCGGTTTCGAAAAATGCATGTCACATCATGGTTTCCATCTCTGACGGTAGACATCTTCGTCTCGAGTCTTTTGTCACGAGACTTGCAACGGTTTACAATTCCTTGACCTTTTTACGTGAAACAACATATGAAAGCAAATCTTGGAAAAACAAAGATAAAGTAACCAGTTGATCAACCTGTTCGTCGATATATTGGTCATGTTTGCTGTGAACACAAAGGGCAAACTTCTCCAAATTTGATCCTGGCTCCTGAAAAGTACAAAAATTACTCAAATTGTTTTTTAAACCCCCAAAAAAATCTGAGCATCAGTTTTCACTATTTATCTAGTCTCATAGTCGTAAAGATAGAGGTCTTGGTTTACCATCTGGTCTCCTCTTTTTTGACCAAGTTTTAATCTACAATTTTAAACCAACATGATGAACGTTAAGTATTTGAAGGGATTTCTACCAGCTTGGAATCATTGTAGTGATGTGCAAACTATTTCTTGAGTCAAGAGTAAACACTGCTAAGTTGCACTGTTCCCCACAAAGAGGAAACAGATGTAGGTTTGGTATTTTGCATTGCCGTAAGAGTACAATCCGGAGGATGCTGCACTTTTCCTACATAAGTTAATGCGTTAATGGAAACAGATGCAACATACGGAAATGTCAGTAGAACTGCAAAAATGTGAGGGGGAAGGCAAGCAACTTATTAAAAAAAGGTTACTTATTAAAAAGTCAATAGAAGCAAACATAGGAAATACTGCTGAAGCAACATAGGAAAATACTGCTTCTGCCTCTTTCTGTTCGAAAATGTATTAAGAGTCAAACCAGTCAGATTAAAGCGCATTGTTCTTATTACGGTCTCCTAAAGGGCACTCGCATTTCCGAGAGCTGTATAATACCTGCGAGACAACATCCTTTTCTAAAGTGAGCGACGTCACTGAAGTCAGATAAATTTGTGTCCATGTTAAGCAAAGACCACGTAAGACAGCAATAAGCTCTGAAATAGTTTGAAATAAACGATGCGCAACCCTGCGAATTGTTTTTTTTGGAGGGGATCAATAACTTGTTCATAATATTTGTTTCATAGCTGCACTCTCAACACAAAAAGTTTGCATTTTTCTGAACTGGTTCTACAGACTTCATTAAGGTTTATCGGCTTAAAATCTTTTGTCTTACACATGTTCAGAAATCTGGTTCGGAATATCATTAAAGTAAGAAGTGCAGTATAAAAGTAGAATTATTCTGATGTAGTTACTTAGTTCTACAGGTTTACATCAGTGTTTTCAATGATAGTCTCACTTGTAGAAAACTAAACTCGTTATTTTGGGATATGTAGTCAAAGACAACTGCAGACCTAGGAATCCTTGTAACTACAACGCCATTTGCATCAGTTCGTTTCGAGGAGTCTCTTGTCGTTGCAAGTCCGGTTATTCTGGCGATGGACGAAGCTGTAGAAGAATATTTCGTATAACTTAGAATACATAATCCGTTTCTCTTTGTCAAAAGAAAAATTGTCAAAAATACAAAATTGAGAAACTTGTAACCAATTGAAAATCCTTCTGCGTTTTGAAATTTGCTTTTCTTCATTTCAAACAAAAATCATATGCGGCTTAATCGTGCCTGACAATTGGATTAGAAGATCGATGTTGTCATATCCTTTTTGTAGCGAAAATTGTAATCTTTGTATATTGCTCCAAATGTTATCTTGAGAAAAAGCAATCAAAACTTCGCCGTTTTTTTCTTTTATGCAGATGTTATTGTTGAAACTTGTACTTTGTTACACTTGCTAAATGTAGAAAGTGTTTAAAATTGTAATGTCTTTTCACAGAAACTTGCAATCCACCTCGCAGGCCGCTCAACGGATATTACTCCCCAGTAAAAACCGCCTACGACGAATTCGACAGAGTCACTTATTCGTGTAACCATGGATACAAAGCTCACAGTGGTCGAACTTCTTCAACGTGTTATTTGGGATTCTTCAGTGGTTCCAGTCCTGTGTGCCTCAGTGGGTATTTTGATTTTAAGAACACCGTCATGAAAAGTATTTGCCGTAACAACCAAAAATTTTTATTGAAATTAAAACTGGAGCGTAATCCAAATGCAACTGATTAAATCCGACAGCACAGTTGTAGGAAGTGTTTATACTGGTTATGTTTTGCAATTGTAAATGTGAGCAGCTATATGGTGCAGTAAACATTTGAAAAGTCCAATTAAGACTTACGTACTACAAAAGCCATGCCAATTGCCTCACACACCTTGTATAGTTTTCTATTAATAGATATGAATTATTAGTTTTCAAATTTACTGGCTAAGTGGTAGAGCGGGTTGAAAACGTAACGAGGTTCTCGCGCAGTGTTGTTGTTGACTTGCCACTTACGCAGCATTAAATACGAAAATAGCACCGTGATCCCCGGCTTATAGAAACCGGATGAATCACGCAGACCACTCATAAGTTTTTGATGCTTTTTTTATTGTGATGTTAGTTTTATTCAAACAAACAATTAACAAGGTGGGTATCAAAACACGGAATTTGCTAATGATTAAAAAAGTTGCAAATCCATCTCAAAAAGAAGCAACTCAGGGTTTCTCACTCAGGTGCACATCAAGGTTTACTAAAATCCAAGACGTCTGTTTCTACGCGATCTAGTGACATGAAAATTGCAGACACAGCACGAAACAACATAATTTTCGTCACGTGTGAAACTACCAAGTTGTTATTGCTTATTCCCTATCATGAAAAATTGCATTGTTCAAGTTCAATAAAGGATTAGGCTTCATCTCACTACTGCTACGCCAGGACCACACCTAAGTATTCTGCATCTATAAAAAAAATGATTAATTGACAAAACCAGGTCACATTTTGGCACTCAGTCAACACGGGAAAGCAATAAAATGTTGGCTATTGTTAACTGCTGATCACTGGATTGCGATCCATATGCCGAAGAAACACACATCTCTGTTTCTTCTTTTACTAAGTTGTATTTCAACTTACCCCTGTTTTTGCTTTAATTGAAAAAGTTTTGTGCTACAAAAGAAGACAAAATAGACTAAAGAATACATAAAAACATAACATAAATTACGCAATCCTTCATCCAACGTTTGCTATTGTGCAGCAGAAACTAAAAATGCTTTTTTCAAGCTGACATTTTTCTTGCTCGTAATACCATGCCTGCTCGCTGAAACACAATGATAGGCGAATCGTGACCCGCTAAGCCATAACAGCGGCCCTTGGGTTTTGCAAAAATCACCTTTTTACGATAAAATGGCCTCCGTAGCCAAAGCCAATGGCTTATCTGCGGCACATTAATCTCATATATGTAAAGACTACATAATTGGCTCCACTAAATTAAACTGTGTAGTACTGTTAAATTTGCTAAAATATTAGGCAGAGTCATTTTTTCACTCATTTCCAAACATGAGAAAGGCCGAGAAATTTCGCAAAACGTGGAAAAAACGTTCAGTCTCTAGGACGCTTCATAAGCGAAAATGTACGGCATAAAGACGCGTTGCAGTATAAGTAAATAGCAAGGCTCCATTGCTTTACTTGTGCAAATCAATCTGATTTTCTTCCCAGACGTATAATGAGTCAAGTCAACGGAGTTGGCTAAATAAGAACGGAAACCTGTGTCATTAATGAATGGACCCTATAATAGCTACCTGGGCTTCATCACTCACTTGAACCTTCCCAGTTCTGAGTGTTTCATGATATGTCGCACTCTAGCTTGCATCCTAAAGTAAATCAGCTCGGCACATGCGTCATCTTGTTAAAAGCACATAAGCTGCTGTTTGCCGTTTGTCACGTAATCTGCCAGTTGATACTTCGTAATTATGGGTTGAGTTTCGCCTGTTTTAATGTTTCTTGTTGTCTCCAGGGTCTACATGAAAACACAATCGAAGGATCTGAAAAAGTTCGAGCAGTGTTAACATGGAAGATTAAATACTTCCGACGAAACAACAGATATTACAAAATGGTGCTCCGAAAGTTACATGTAAACGTTTTTTTCACTAAATAAAACAAGCGTTAAATAAAAAATCATGCTTGCGTTTACGACTGGTAAATTTGCGTTAAGGCGCACTTTTCTTTGTCTTGAGTCAACGTATACCGTTATTCAATGATTTCATTACAGACAGCTGAAAAGCAGATCTTTTGCTTGCAAGTAAATACTTTATGTGACCTAAATTTCTTTAGACGTTGCAAAAAATTGAGTTTAATCACAAACAATCAAATAGCTTTATGAACAATGGAAGTATTTCCAATACGCAAAAATGATATTATTGATGCTGTAATTTCCTACCGCAAGTTTGAGTGCATTGTGGCATTCATGGGCGTCGGAAGGATTTTTTCCAGAGGGGGGCACTAGGGTATTTTTCCAAAATGTTTCTAGGGGGGCCCGGTGAAATTTGTTTTTTCCCACTCGAAACTAAGAAAGCAACCTTTTTTTGCTGAAATTTTCAAAATCCAGGGGTCAAGGCCCCCCTGCTCCCCCTACCGATGCCCATATTGGCATTGTCATAAATTCGACTTATGCGCGAAATTATAACTAGTCTCTGTACACAAAAATATATAACCAACAGAAAATCAAACATAATGCACAGAAGTTATCTCATAAACAAGCATGTTACCAACGTTTGCCTCAAGGAGGACTATCACAACAGAGACCCATTATTTTGCTTCAAATTTCTAAGCACCTTGTGGATGTTTGTTCCATGTAAGTCTAAACATTTTTCCAGAAACAAACGTTAGTACTCAAAACCTTCCAAATAAATTAGCTACATTGGTTATTGCACTCTCAGTGATAAGAAGTGCCGGTATATCATCACTAAGAGTTACACCATGTCACTGGAGGATTATTTTGCAAGCAGCAATTGCTTGCTTCCAATGTGCTTCTTCTTCTTTTTTTTGAACTAGTTGTTCAAACCACTGCTTGGCCGCACTAGATCTCGGGGCAGGTGCTGAGCAGCCATTCGGTTGTTTCATCGTCCAGAACCGTCAGGCCATGCAGTCCATGGGGAGGTCGATGGATTGGACATTGGAGGACAACATGGTCGACGGTT
>JGI24158J21664_10006100_pt1 | contig 15844 bp, 11 predicted proteins | sample Ectturendosymbi3_FD_21664 | JGI IMG/M metagenome (IMG submission 21664)
AATACAAAGATGAAGAGGGACAATGCAAAGTCTGTGAATCTTGCCCACCTGGATCACAACCTAGTACTGTAAGTTGGCCTTGTGTTTATTTTTGTGGAAAGTTAACTTGACCAAAAACTGATTTGTCAAATGCATGCTAATAAATATTTTTGGAAAATCTAAACTTTTTTTAAAGCTCCTAGCCATTAAGGCTAGTGCATGCCAACAAAAACATGTTTTATGATTTATAGCAGTGTTACCATTTGGCAACAAGATGCAAATATAATGCTTGTAGTTGTACACTACAACTTTACTAAGTCAAGAGAATGTAGGTTAATATCTGTTGCATGTAAGCATTGGTAGATGCGTGGTGGCAGTCATTTTTTGCTTTTTTAGCATCATTGTGGGTTTGGCAAAAAAGATCCAGCGTATCGATGTGTCCCTTGTGAAGAAGGAAGCTTTTCATCTTCAACTGATAACAAATTTTGCAAGTCCTGCAAGGTGTTTGTTGATTTGCTGTGTGTTTGTCATGTCATGTTAGACTACAGTAAACACTGTTTAGTAACTTACACACCTATATTCTTTTGTTTCATTCTTGGCCTGTTGGTGTGACATGATTCGCATATTTTTGAAACATCTCTGCAGTCATTAGCTAATGCATAAAGTGTGCAAGTGAAGTTTTGTAATATTTAATGCATGTGGATATCTGACTTTTTGTGAGGTGCGAAATATGATTGTTATTCACTGCATCTCATGTCAGGATTAAACTTATCTGGCACTGAGCTGTTTTTCTGTTAATTTAATATTAAAAAGACTTGAAGTTTTTCTATTTGGGATTTTTTCTCTAAGGCCACATCCTTCATTTCGTGATTGCTTGTTATTTCTTATAACTATGGTATTTCATGTAAGTCTGATTCCTGGCATTCTGTTCAGTTTTATTGCTTTGTAGACAAACCATCCTTTTTCTGACATGTGTCACAGCTAATTTCTTAAACAGGCCTGTCACATGCTTGCATAATTTTTCAGCCATGTAAAATGTGGAATGCTTTGGTTTCCGTTAAATGTTCTGCAACACAAGATGCTCAATGTGGTGCTTGCCTGAACGGGTATTTTCGACACCTGAAGTCAAATGGCAAGCCTGATGAGGAATGTCACAAGTGCCTTGATGATTCCACAGAACCTGAATGTAAGATTCTGTGATTACTGACAAGGTGGTGGTTAAACTAGCTTTTCTCCAGAAATTTGTGCTGTAGAACCACAAGTGCATTTTCTATAACCCGTGGTTAAGTAATTGGTTCGTAAGGGTGGATCAGGGACAAATTAGTTTCCTTTCCAAGCGTTCTTATAGAAAAACAAGAATATTTATCTATGTAGTCCTTTGACAAAGTAATCACTGTCAGTGTTTTCATTTGGAAACAATAAAACATAAAACAGTAAAGACAACAGCTGTGCTTATGTCAAATATCGGGGTGACAATAAAATTTATTAATCGAATGTTTAATAGCTTCTTGTGACGATCACAAAGCAGATTAAAGTTCTAAAGAGTATTGTTTTCGATTTAAAAACAACACTTTGTACTTTTACTGAACTTCGGTCATGTAGTTGTTATGTAGCTCAGGTGCATTATCATTGATCTGATTGTTAACAAGGGTTGGTTGATACTTCACATAATGCTACCTTTTGTTGCTACTGCGTACAAGTTATTAATGATGATGGCAGCAAATTCGTTTGTGGGATGTCGAAGATTCTTTTCGCAGACTTATATGTAAAAAAATCTAAAAGTTCCTGCTTAGAGACCATTCAAAAATCCCCAGAAATCAATTTTAAATGTTGTCTCTGGTAGCAGTGTATTATATATGCAATCCACAATTATCAGACAGCAGGATATCAAAAAGTTGCGCAATTGCCAGTAGAACCAGTAATTCATAACAACCAACCAAGTCTACTGTTTACTGGCATGTGTATCAGCTAACTTTGCATGATGGAATTCTTTCAGATTATTTTGATTGACTACATCATTTTAAATGCCACCGACTTTCGGCACAAACCACGACATTGCTACAAATTCTTAGGTTGCAAACCTCGACATTGCTACAAATTCTTGGGTTGCAAACCTCGACATTGCTACAAATTCTTGGGTTGCAAACCTCGACATTGCTACAAATTCTTGGGTTGCAAATCTCGACATTGCCATAAACTCATAGGTTACAAACTAAGGTAGCGTGAGACGTCGAGGGCTTTGGTGCAAACACTTGTTTTCACGCCTTGTCGTGTAAGTTGTGTGTTCGCTGCTCGTTANCTGTTTCGCTACATTGTATGATATTTTCTCGTGACTTCTCCAGGCATCGTCACGACAACTCCATGGATCTTGATACTTGTTCTTTCCGTCGCCGGAGTNACTGTTTTGTCAGTCATCGTTGCCTGCGGAGTGGTGATGTTTTGCAGACGGAGCGCAACGTCGAAGAAACGAGGTGGAGATATTGNTGTTAGTTGANCATNTGGTTGTTGTTTGCTNTAAATCGTTTTGCTTTTTCGTGGTTGTTTTTGATTTTCACTTCGTAGTTTTTTTCTGAAACAGCCGCATATTCTCTTCAATTGCAACGTTATCTTGCGAGTTTCCATGTGTCGCTGCTTTGCTACCTATGCGTATAAACTGGGCAAATGTTGTAGGAAGGACAGGGATAGACTTTTCAGGTTTATTTCAGCATTGTAAAGATGGGGCTAGTTCAGTGGTCCCATAAAGCTTTAACGCCTCAATAAGTCAAATTTTCGTCAATCTGGATACTCCTTTTCAACAAAGTTTAATAACAAAAATTGTAAGAAATAAAACAGAGCTAATGAAAATCACGGCCAATGCAAACGATATCAACGACACATTGCAAACGTTTCGATAACTCCAGTTATAATCAGAGCATTGCAGATGATAACAGGAGTTATCGAAACGTTTGCAACATGTTGATATCGGTTTCATTGGCCATGATTTTCATTGTAAAGGCTGTTTGGCACTTCGGCTTTTCGTGTACCAAAACAGAACTGGTAAAGAATCATTCACTAGAGTAGTGAGGAAACAGGTAAATTCTCGGGTTCAAATCAAAGGGTCGCTATAAAGTCAGCGGATATCCAAGTCAAAGTCAATCTGAATGGAAGCAAGTCCAAGTTCTTAAAATTAGGACGCGAGTCCAGATTTGGACTTTACTTCCTAACACTGNTGAATANCCCAGAGGCAAACTTTAAGAATCGCTGGTCTAGTCAAACTTAAGTCTGTATTATAAATCTTAGATCCAGACGTGGTGAAATGTCGTTGATGGCTTTACAATTTCACGATCAATAGCCGGAGTGATTAATCCAGTGGTTCTTAACCTTTTTCTTACTGTTACCCATTATCACTCCTGACGATAAATTGATGAGATGATATCGTGACCCAGGAACATTTGCTCATATAATGATACCAGTCATAGAATGCAGCTAATGTTTTACTCAACTTGGATTTATGTACCTTAAGTTGAAACTCGAGAAAAGGCAGAAAAGCAGGATTATCTGGTGAGAGTTTCAGCAGCACAGTTACGAACACAAAAAGTCTGAACAGTTCGCCGAGTCGACTTTCCGTGACCCACTAAATTGCTTCCGTGACCTGCGTCGTGTGTCATGACGTACAGGTTAAGAATTGCTGGATTAATCACCGGAACACAGAATAGCATAGGTTTTAACATTAAGGATTTGGCTGCTGTCATCCGGCAACAGGCCCATAAAAGACCGTTTTCCAAAAGCAACCATCAAATTAGAGGCGCACCGATGTGTCGAATCGCTGGTATCGAAAATCTGTTTTCGCTGACGCCTTCCGTCGTATCTGGCTGAAGACAACTGACACCATTGGTAGCTAAAAACGCGATTTACTGGAAAAATCAAGATTTAAAGAAAAAAGAAACGAAAAACTTTAATACGTCCAGTTGAAGGTTGAAGACACTGATGAGGTGCCTGTCCTCGAAGTTCGACGACCAGTAGAATCACCCAAACGCAGTTTTAGACTCTTAGCAAAAAGATAGTTTAAAAAACAATGCTACTGAAGTTTTGAATTCTGACACTCAAGATCACTGGCGTATCGGGAAATGCTTTGATCAGGTCGTTTGAGTTGAAATATCGGCATGGATGCGGTTCTTCCTAAAAATAACTGAGCTGAAATGCAGCGATGAATGTCAGGAATGGTAAAGTCCATACGCACGTGTCACTCCAGGGCCGCAACCAGCTGATAGTTTTTGGGGTTTGGACAAAAATATTGTGGCTTGTTTTTGTACCTGACAACGAAATATGCTTCTTAAATTTCGAGGGGTGCAATTAACCGGTTTTCGCACCCCTGGTTGCGGGCCTGTGTTACACTGTCCATGCGGGCGGGAGATACTTGGCGCTCANCGAAAAGACTGACTTCGATTGGACCGTTTCACACCGCATTTGCCATTCNAGAAGGATTCGCGTAGATGCTGTAAACAGCGTAGGTTGCTCCGCGTTTGTGGCAAATGCACGAAGTAGTGAGTTAAGTTTTGTAGATTTTTGCACCGCTAACCAGGGGTTAAAAAGTGCCCCACAAAAGCAACGTACACAACATTAGCACTCTCCCATCATAGCACACGCCATGCACAGCTTAAAACCTCAGGCATTGTTGCTAAAAGACCGTTCGCGTTTTACTTATTTATTGTAAATCACCTACAGTATTTTCGGCATCAGACTGGCAACCGCACTTCTCGTTGCATAGAGACCAACGCCGGCAAGCAAAGGAACTACTCGCGGGTCACTCACGTTCTCACTTGCGCCAACAACGACGATACTGTGAACAGCATGTCCTTGACGCCCCTCACCGGCTCTTCGGACATACTCGTCGATACGAAGCCGATCGACAGCTTGTCGCAATTACGCGACTGCTTCAACAATCGTCAGCCCGGGTGAGACTTGCTTGAATCGTCTCGCTTTGTGCTAAACCGCCCAAGTACTCTTGACGATACTCGCTCAGTTTCGTGAGCAGCGCTCTCCGGAGAAATTTTAAAAGGATTGCTTTGTTGGCTGCGAGTCATTTAAAGGTTTTGATTTTTATTCGTGAAAAGTGCCAAGTATTTGTTTTCAACGGCGCGTTCTGTAAACCGATCCCAGCGAAAAATAAACGAAATAATCTCGGTCTGTTCTGTCACGTGTAACTGCCCGTGGCCCTGACAAGTCGGCGATATCTCGTTGCAGAGGGCAAACATCGAATTGCAACCTGATGGAGGGTCTCTCCTACACACAACACCCCACTGCCGAGTACCAGGAAACTTCAATTTGTCAACTTACCAACTACAGCAACCTTCCCACAGCGCAGTATCACACGAACGAGTAAGCGATTTTACGTTTCATTGCGGCAGATTATACATTGCTCTTTTTTTAATCGCTTGTGTTGTTGTCTCACCATTTCTAAAATGCCTCGTAACCTGCTTTTTTTCGCTGAGATATTTCGGTCATTTTGTCCCGTATTAGTATTAAAACTCGCTGTAACAGTATTCACTAGCCTACCTCTTCAGACAGTATGACTAAATTGACTTATTTTTTTCGGTCATTTAAAACAAAAATTCAGTCTGTGACCGAAAAAAATCTAGCGCGTTTATGTGGGTTTTAGACACTGGACAACTTTGGCCAGGTACATTTTTGTGGTCTAAGTGACCGCAAGTGTACTCCCACGCTGGCGTTTGTTTTTTTTCTTGGGTAAGGGAATTCTCCCCAATCTTTGTAGATGTACCACAATCTATGTACATGTTTTATTGCCCGAGAAAAATTAACCCTTTGTCAAAATTTTGGACTTTTTAACCCTTGTCGACAACAGTAACCAAAACCCCGCGGTAACCCATGACAACAACGCAGTGACGCCTTTACTTGGCAAAGAACACTGCGCGTGGGACATCGTTTGCAACTAAACAAACAACAGTTTCTAGGATTAATCTTCTGTGTGTTTCAGCATGGTGTGTGTGTACTTTCACCATGACAAATAAGAACAATCACAGAACCCTGAGGTATACGATTTAAGCTTGTGGGTGTTTCCGGCTAGTCGTACGTAGGTGTATGTACGGCATTTCAGCGCAGCGCGCTCAAGCCAAGCAGCAAGGCTTTTGTTTCGAGATTAAAATAAAAGTCTTCTTCTCTATGAGATGAATATGTAATTAATCAGTGCATTTGTTTGCATCGACCTGATTATCGGGCAGTTGCACCAAAAACCTTTTGAGCACAATTATATGCAGGATTTCTATGCATGCCGGTAGCTGGGTCACGCTTTGCGAGCAAGCGAATTTTTTAATGTTAGCTTTTTGAAGCATGCTGACGCTGTGCGAATGCTTGTTGCGAGCCTCACGGACACGTGATGATTGAATGAAAGTTGAAAGCGACTCGCGCGAGGTTGAGCCGAGCAAAGCGCGGTTTGCTCTGGTACTGGACGGACTGTAACATTTATTATCATCAACGGAATTTTAATCTTTTGTTTCTAGACATGCACCAGCTGCGTTGCGCGCGACGTCGCAGGCCGATGTGGGGCGAAACGCGGTTGATGGCGCGGGTAAGCTTTTTTTTGTCGGCAAAATTCCGAACTTAAATTTGCATTGCGACTTTGCTACACGTGCGTGGATGAAACCGCTGGTATAGATGTGTTCGGCGCATGGAACGTTGAAACGATCAGAGAACATCTTAAATTCTTGAATCAAATTCAACACTCCGGCCATTTTTCACGCATCGCTTTTGCACTTCATTGTTTCCAAGGCCGGTTTTCGCAAGTCTCGTGTAAATCCGGACTGAACCGCTTCATCCCATCCCGTCTACTAATTTGTCATGGTGGGTGGGTGGCGCCCGCCTCATCGCCGCGAAGCATTTACTTTTATCGCATCTTGCGCAGGTGCAAGCTTCGTTCCCGGCACTCCACACTCGAACAGGCACGGTGAGTTGCTATGCGGCCATTTTGTTGTAGTGCTTGACATTCGCCAAACGAGTGAAGCTGCCACAATCAAATTTTGGTGATGACGGTGAATAGAGGCATGCACTGGGAATGGAATCGCAAGTAAAATGATGAGTGGCTTCATGTGAATGATGGTGTGTAAGAAATCACATCTTGAAGGAAACGCTGGCTAAAGGTTTGGTAGCGAAAGTAAAGTTGCCATTTTGCTGGCTGTATGGTGGTACGAGCTGACTGGTTCTTTTACGCCTTTATCCAATCCTCAATAACTCGGATGCATATTACGTTCTGCTTAAAACGAATATTTTTTGTAGTTAAAAAGCGAAATGTGGTCAAACTTGCGTTTCTAACCAGCCGCCTCATGTTTGTCCCACGACAGATTTCTTGCAAGTCGAGTCGTTTGACACAAGCAGCCTTGCTTCGTCAAGACACTGTGCCACGTACGAATCGAAGGTAAGATGTGTGTTCTGGTTTTGAAATCTTTCACGTTGTTTTCCGTGCAGTGCGTAATAATACCAACACGGAATAGAGTTAGTTTTTCCTGCACGCGCCGTTGCATGATTTCCTTTTGATTCCATCTCAGGTTGAAAAATAAAAAAGAACGTATATATTTTGCGAAGAAAATATAAGAGCGATGCTTGATGTACGGTTTCTAAACAGGCACCTAGTTCTTGCTCTTTTCGGGAGCACATTTTAGTGTTGACGTGCAAAATACTGAGGAGATTTGGCCAGAAAAAGAAAAATGACAAACGACTAACACAGTAACAGAAGCTTTGCTATGCGCTGTCGATGTGAACTGGGATAATCAAGTCCTAATGCAGTGATAATGAACAGAGTGACAGGTGTTGATGACGCGCTCTCCGGATAAAACGTTGTTTCTTTCTTGGATAAAAATGATTTTTCGTTAAAAAAAAACAACTAGAAACGCGCCCCATGTAAATCTCGCCGCTTATTATGCAACAAAAACATGTGATAAGTGTGTGCGAAACGAGAAGGCGCCAGCAACGCGTGCATGCCCCGCACCGCCCAAGTGTCCGGCCATTTGACTCACAGCTATTGGATTACCTGCGCTGGCGTTTTCTAACAACTAACCGCAAAGACGCGCGAGACGTCGGGGCAGACTTATAATGAGCGCATTGCGCAATCATGTGCCATGCCAGCGGGTTGCGCCATCAAAGAGTCTCGCAGCAGCAGCTTGCGATTTTCTGGTGCGGCGAGCGGAGATTGTTTTGGCCATGCGGCGGTCGGATGTGACATCATCGATACGACTCTTTCAATCGCTTTATTGTGGAAGTTTGTGCGCAAACAACGTATTGACAAAGCGCACATTTTGTTTGGAGCCTCTTGTGGCATTGCGTTTGTGTTTTTTGTGTGGTAATCTGATAAAACTTTGCACTGCACTAACTTGTTTTGCGATTTTTAACTGGGTGAAGTCTATTGGATCGAGAGATAACATCAACGAAAAACTGCGTTTAGTTTTGTCGCAGTCCACCTGCGGGTAAAATAAAACGCGACAAAAATAACAAGCTTCGCAACCTTCCCGGCGATTCGCGCTGATTGCAAGTATTGTGATTGATATTTGCTGATGGCTTCAAAAGCCTCACGAACGTACAGTTCGCAGACTCCGCGTTGATAGAAAAAACTGAGATCTTCGACGATAACAGACAGTATTTGAAAGCTTCGTTGCTGACGATAAAGCGTTTTTACCGCCATTAGATTCGGGCTCCCAGCAGGCTCAACGACCATGACCTGTGATGACGACGTTGCTTTTCCTGTCCGTTGCTAAATATAACATTGTCCTTGCAGCCAGCGTCACTTCTTGTTGAGGACAAAGCCACCCGTTCGTCCAAGTCCGACTGCTCACTGCACTCGGTGATGAATGTATGATTTTGACGAATCCGCTGCAAGTACGTATCTGACATGTTAAGATTATGTCACTGCTAAAAAGTACTTCAGGGCCATTCCTGCTTTGCGTGCTCAAGTTGTTCGCTTGTTAAACCTCTTAAAAGGCCGTTCTGTTAAATTATGTGAAAAACAGTTGTATTGTAGTAAATTTCTTAGAGTCCCAATGCTCCTTTCGCTTACGGCGTTTATTGTTCATTCGTTTTTTTATTATATTTGATTTGTGATAAGTATAATTGTGAAGATAAATAATTCTTACTTCGACATGTTGCTACGCATGACTTGGCGCCTCCGATAAAAAGCGTCTCCGCGGATTTGTGAAAAGCATCGTTGAACGTTAATGCGATTAAGAACCATGACGTCAAGAAATTCTTGGCTCGCCCGAAGATCTTGATTCCGGCTCAGGTGCTTGTGGCTGTGGCGGAGCGAACAGCTCAGGAATTCTTTGAAACACCAACACCGACCATCTGTTACTCTGATGTAATTTGGACATCTTGAGTCGAATCATTTCAAGTGGATTATCAAATTGCGCGTTCGTTTGAGGCTTATAGGCGATGTTGCCACATTGCTCTTTTTCTTTACCTGTGTCTTTCCTGATTGCAATCACGACCTTGGTCTTTGAAGACTTTCGAGGCGTCCCGCGATACTAACGAAAACCGATAGCGTGGCGTTGTCATAGCAAAACTTTCGAAGCAAAACAAGGTCCCAGGCTGAGTTGTTTCGACCTACTTCGTTCCAAAGAGGCCGCGCAGTCGGTTATAAAGTTTTGTAAAAGAGGTCATGGAAGTTTTATTTGACCTGGTGGTGAGAGACCCAATTGGGCGAGACGCGTCACGTGGTTTCTCGTCTGGTCACTAACAGCTAACAGGGCACATTGTGCTGTAAACAACCAAGAAGGGCTAGTGCTTCCGTTAAATCACCTCTTTTCAGATTGTGAAAAAATTGTTCGTGATTTGCTTTACTTCTGTTTCACCTGATGACTTCTTCCGCCACAAAGCTTTCAAATGCGCAGTTAATAAAGAAGTGGGGCCATGACGGTTTTGGGATAAGCTTCCTATGGTTTGAGTGAAAACTGCGGTGATGCTTTTTGACTAAAATGTACGAAGTTTTTCGACTACTGACTCAAGAAGCTGCCAAAAAAAAGAACCTAATTAACGAGTTATTTTGTGTGCTTTTTTTGAACTGTTCATGCACTTTCAAAAGACAATGCCATTGCGTTTATGGAGTTGTTAACGTCAAAACTGGTGTCTTTGCATTACAAGGTTGTGCGAGTCGCACGTTCACCCCTGGCTTCAAACGCACCGTGGACGGAGACAAAGAAAATTACCTGATTAACCTTTTTTGCATCTGATCACAAAGATACGTCTTGTTTTTTTGCTACGTAACAAAGAACGCCAGGGATTTCGTCCATCTTCACGCGCTGTGAGAAGCTTGATGCAACAGGTCGCTTGGTTGAAATTCGTTGCTGCTTTCTGCGCGTTTTTGAAACTCATGCTCGGCCAACATCCTTCGTGCAATGGACTGTTGCCAGGAGATGCTAAGAAACGCACTCTTGTTGCGATGCGGATATGCTGCCGACGCGCAGTTCCGGACACTGCACTCATTCCCAGGATTTGCACGGTGGTCGACTTATGCTTGTATGAACTGGCAGGTGGCTTTCTTTCCAACACCTTGGGACATTCCTCTTTTCTTGACTTTTGGATCTCGCTTATTTCTGTGCTTTGTACAGACTTCGCTTGTTTGTTGTTCAGTTTTCTAGTCGCTGGTGCCTTTTTGCACGCACGCATGTTTTTAGCCTTGTATGTTTTTTTCTTATTACCCGTTTTACGTGATCAGCGAGTGACGCCGAGTACAGCGTGTCCCTGCGAACTCGTTTTGTGGCGAATATATTTTTTGCTCTTTTTTAACAATATGCCTGTCATAGAAATTTTATAAACTGTTGCACAAAAAGCTAATGAAGTAAATTGTTATGGTTTTCTTCCCAGTTGATTAAAGAACGTTTTGGTTTAATGCCGATGATCAACATACCGTGCTAAGGGTTGTGTGTGTTCTGTCACTTTGAAAGAAGCAGTCATAACTTGTGATGCAGTGGTTGCCAGCAGTAGCGTCGTTCAAAAGCGATGATCGACTTCGCTTCGGTGCGGGACCGGAAGCGCTTTGTCACTCGAGCGTAACGGGGTTAATCGCGTGACGTCAAAATTAGCGCGCAGCTTCGTACGTGCTGCTGATCAACGACGAAGAAACATAATATTCCTGTCGGCCGGATGCTCGCCTCGAAGTGATGCTTGTGGTGTTGGGCAAAGCAGTGTACTTTACGGTTAGGTAATGCTGGATGTTTGCTTTGTACAGCTTATGTGGCAAAGTCGTCGTAATTTGGCGTTCACGCAAACGGAGACCAAGTCACATTAGCGACAGCAAGTGGTTGTTAAACACCGCTGCGCAGCGACTCCAGGTGTCCATTGCGGGAGTTACACACTCAAGCGTGAGACGAAGCTTTTTCACAAAACGCCTTCGACAGGAGATTTGCCTCGAACCTTTACACACGCAGCAGTACAACTGATGCCCTCACCTGCCAATGGTAAATCATTTGAGATTGATCGCAATGCTGCCCAGGTGTGTTCGCGTCCATTGGCTAAACTCTCCGTCGTAAACAGAATCGACACGCCATTGCAGCAGTGTGGTTTCATTCTTCCTTGTTCGTGGCAACGGGAAGCGATAGCTTGAGTGTGGCGACTCTTTAGTCCGTTATCCGATCAAAAGCGCTTTTCTTGGAACACGTTGTTTTGAATGTATTGAATTCAGTGCTTGTCACAATGCGCTCACTCAACTCTGTGATTGTCGACGTTCTTGTTTTACCATCTTTCCATTTTTACCCAAATGACTGGCACCAGGCATTGGATCCGATTAAAAGCGTTTCTCGTTGTACTCCAACTTTTTGAATTTCGAAGTATTGAGACGTATAAATTACTCCTGTTTATTTTCAAACCGCCATGACGCATTCGCGTGAAGTCTCCCTCTAATTTAAATCAGTCCACTTTCGCTGTCAATGTTTTTGATGACGGAATGCAATCGTATCGTTCTGTGTCCTTCACTGTTTGTTCATCATGTGTTTCGTGTGTTTTTAATGCCGATCGCCTGTGAATCTCGTGGCAGTTACTGAAACTGCGCTACAGCAAAACTTGATCTGGTGCGAACCTGTTGCTTGGCAACGTTGTTAACAACAGGAGATACTGAGAATGGAGTCAGCGTTCGTTTGAAAGCGAACAACAGAAGCGCCGGCGGGTTTAAAATTCATGAAACTTACCAGGTTTTTCAAGTTTGTCCGCCGGGCCAATCATGCTCACGGTGGGTTTTTGCAAAGCCTGCTTATTTTCAATTTGGGCAGAAGACTAGATAATAATCAATCCAACTTGCAATCTTCTCAAAGTTTTGGCAGATGCGAGAAAAACGGGTTAGGAGAAAGTTGAAAGCCTTACAACGTGGTAATTCCGAAATTGACTTGCAGCTTGAACAGCCCTATATGGTGATTATTCGAAAAGAAAAAAGCGAAGTTGATTTTGTAGCCACAACTGTCCGATGTGTTTAGGAAGTAAGACAAGAGGGATGTTTTCAATTTATTGGAAGGTTCAGAAAATTTCGATCATGCGATTTGCCATAAATGTTGCAAGTTAACGTTTCACCGCGTGAAACAAGGATAAGCAAACATGTAGATGTCAAACCGTTGAGTGGGCTCGGTCAGTTTTGACCGATATTGAGTTTGATGCTGCAGAAAATGAGTTTCACCATAGCAATTCTGCGTCTATCCGTTGAAAAGAATCCTGTACACAAGCAAAAAAATTTGGCCACGTTAACGACAGACTTCACAGGTGAGGGGAAACTTCGCTAATTTTTGCAGTGCTGTATGGAGCACGTTGTGTACTTGGTCATTCATACCTTCCCAGTGGACGTGGTTTCAGTCGCGTAGAGAAATAAGAGAAGCTATTGCGATTTCACGTTCTAAGATTTCTGCGATTTTCACGTTGTATATTCGCTTGATGCGGTCGGCGCGCAAGTCAAACCGCATCATGTTTTACAAACGGACAATTCAAAACCTGAAGAAAAATTATTCGAAACCACAAGCAACTCCAAGGCTAACTCGGTCCGACTTTTTCAAATGCTATACGAAATTGTTTCACTGAATACCGCTACTTGCATTCATTCTTGATGACAAAGTGACCACGGTGGAATTCACAGGGTTCCCGATGAGGGGCGGGGGGAACGAATTTTATTGCGGGGGGTCCGTGGTAGATTCCTGTGCAGGTTGAAGTTTTTTGTTCACTATACCAAGCGAAGTCTCGATAAGTTAGTTAAAGCTGACTGTAGCAGGGTTGCAATTACATACACTAATCTCAGACATCAACCGCATGTAATAGTCCTTCAGGCTAATAGCTAATCTCTTATAGCCTACTTAGTTAGCAGCCTACTTAGTCCGCTCTTATAGCCTACTTTGTCCGCTTAGCGGATTCAGGTTTCCAAATTGTATCCCGAGGTGTAGTTAGCCTACAGACAAAACAAATAATACAACCTGTCATAAATCTCCATCTCTTAACATGGGCGTCCGCAGAAATTTTTCCGGGGGGAGCAAAGTCGAAATTTTGCTTCGGCCTATCCTTTTCGGCTTGTTGACGATGCAACGCAAATTGAAAATCGGGTCCCTAAAATCAGAGAAAATCGGGTCCCTAGAATCAGAGAAATCGGGTCCTTACAGGTCCATACCGCGTACCTAACATTTTCCTTAAAAAAAACCTGAATAAATATATAAAATCTTATCAAAATACGAATAAAGTACACATTTTATTCAAATAGCTTCTTCTTGTTTTCGTGTTTTTTCTTTGTTTTGGAATGTCGCAAGTGCGTGAGACGAGATTTCACTGCACAAATGGTCTGCGCAGTTGCACACTTCAGAGGGAGTAGGCTATTGGTTGCAAAAAATGCGCTTTGTTGGCAGCAATGCTTCTTTTTCACTCATTCTGTTTTACACATATATTATAAACCAGGCCTCATACACGCGGCTCGCGGGCAACATGTGGCCCGCGAAGGTGTTTTGTGCGGCCCGCGATGCTTTTTGGGAATTTTCAAATAATTAATATTTCCATCATTTAGTTTGTTCGCTGGTGTTTAAAAGTGCTCGGCCAGCGAGTGAACAAGTTCCTTTTAAAGTTTAAACGAACGTTGAGATGGATAGACATGATTTGCCTGTAACTCACGATACCTTTCGCAGGTTTAAATGTTTCTAGTGAGGTTTAGGTACAGCCACTATTACGTCAGCGCCGTATATGCTGCCCTCGGGTTAGTCCTCATTTGGCCCTCGAAGCAATTTGAGTTGGAGACCTCTGGTACGAACCTCCGTGGCTTACTAATATCAACAGTCGCTGTTTCGCTGCATTACGTGCCAAGATGTCTACGTTCAACAGCTATGAGTGAACTGCAATCTGCAAGCTCATCACTGCATATGACACCAGAACTAGAACAGTGAAACTGGCTCTTGTGCAGAGTGAGTGTTTCACCGGCAAACAAACTGTCATTACAAGGCTTAACCCAACTAATCGGAATTAAATTTCTGATTTCCCGTTTTCAATAAATTTTTGCTTGTTAGTCCCAATTTCCAAGGGGGAAATGCCCGTTTCCCCCCTTCCTTGCGGATGCCCATGTGCCTGGTCCTTGTGTTGTCCAATTTAAAGCTTCATCAAGAAGATAATTTTTTTTATGAATAAGGTATAGAAGTTTTCATCTCCAAAAACTGTTGAAACAAATTTTTGTCAGCAATTTGTTACGTGTTGAGCCTCCCAAACGGTTTTTAAATACTGCTAGAAAATCAGCTAACTGCTACAGTGGTATAGGAGGCGGGGGTGCAAACCCACCCCCAAAAGTTTTGATTTGCCAAGAATTTGGGCAAAACCTCTGAAAATCTGGATAAAATCTAGGGGTAAATCCTTGAAAATCCGGGCAAAACTGGCGCTCAACGTTGTTTGACTTCAAAAAATGGCATCCAACGTTTGCAGAAAACCACAATTAAGACCTATTTTGGAGGTCACACCAAAAACAGATCTTCATGTTCTTTGTGGGAGAAAATTGTGGGCAAAAGGCGCACAAAAGCTTTTCGGGAAAGCTTGGGGAAATTCGGGCAAAAATCTTCGCCTCCCCAAAAATTTGCCTGCTCCAACACCTATGAACTGCTGGATTGAAAATTTTACTTCTGATAGTGAGAAAAACCTGCTAGATTTAGCAGCAAATCAGCTAAATTGGGAATACTCTCCCTAACTTGAAGAGAACCTTTGAAGATTTTTTGCCATGTTATTGTTACGAAATAAAGACCAGTAGTAGAACAATCCGTTCCCACGTTTTGAATCATGACTTTGCAGGCAAAGGAGCGGATGTAATCACTGTATGATACCAGAACAGTGAACGCCATACCGCCAAAAAAACTGTAATTGTAAGAATTAAGTGAAACACGGCTTAATTAAGATTTTTATTTTACTTCGCCTCAACCCATTAGGCCAAAGGAAGCTTCCGATAGTGATTTCACTATCGAGGATGTTATGCTTCGGCCGGGTATGCGCTTCTCCTTGCGCTCTCAATGTAAGCGCTGCTCTGCAGGGCGCTTACAAGATGTCTTAAGTAAGCCGTGAGTGAAATACAGTGGCGTAGCTAGACTGTGGGGTGCCCGGGGCGGTCCTTGAGTTTGCCGCCCCCAAGCCCATAAAAATACATATTGCTGGCTCTTAAAGCTTTGTATATATATTAACTAGTTGTGCACCATAATAATATTACAGTGCTCTCACATGCTCAAATATGGTATGCTTTAAAAACACACCAAAAAACTCACTCATTCTAAGTAACAGTTAAACAAAAAGCAAAAATGACATACAGGGAAAAATAGTAAAAAAGTGTAAAAAATTAAGACCATCTTTATTTCTGAAACGAAAACTACAATTTTCTACACACTAACTTTTCTTGCCTTTTTGTTGG